>Ga0208957_1001111_pt1 | contig 15038 bp, 22 predicted proteins | sample RifOxyA1_FD_184029 | JGI IMG/M metagenome (GOLD analysis project Ga0208957, IMG submission 184029) | Groundwater microbial communities from Rifle, Colorado - Rifle Oxygen_injection A1 (SPAdes) | ecosystem: Environmental > Aquatic > Deep subsurface > Groundwater | place: Rifle, Colorado, United... | reverse complement strand
TCCCCCCTCCTCCCCCTCTCCCCCCGCTCGGTGCCAAATAAAAGCTTCTGCTAGCTCACAATTTTGGGGAGGGTCCATACCCCCCAAAAAGAGTTGACAGTTTTGGGTAGTCATGCTATTGTGTTTGTTAGGAGAGAGTTATGATGCTATGGCTGCTGATAGGGGTGTTGGTGGGGATACAGTTGGGCTGTGCCATAGCCGATAGACTGAAGGGGTACTGATGGCGAATTGGGACTTTAGGCGAGTGGTGAGTTGGGAAGTGTCGAGCGTTAGTCTCGAAGATGGCGAGGTAATGAAGGTTTATGTGGTGCCAGACGGCTCCCCTGGGGGCTTCCGCTTTCAGCTTCGTGGCAAGGATTACCCGGTTTGGCTCAAGGACCAGCGGGCAGCCGAAGAGGCGAAGAAGAAGGCGGCTGAGGCAGCAGAGGCTAGTTTACTGGAGAGTATGCTAGATGGCTCGAACAGCCCTAAGTCTTAAGCAGTGTCAGCAACTCTATGACCGGCTGCGGGTGCGCTACTTCTTAGATGCCCATGAGCCGTTGCACATCCCGCCCCCAGCAGCAGAATTGCGGTGGGTTTGGCTGCCAGACAATTCAGACGCATTGGCTGAAACTGTCTTCGATGAGGATGATGATCCTTATGAAGTGCGACTTAGTCATAAGGACGCTCGCTATTCTGTCATTCGGCCAAGCCTGCTCCATGAGTTGACTCATATGCGAATTGGCTCTCGACTATCTTGTGGTGGAATATCGCACGCCTGGACAGGAGTGAGGATTAAGCGATCCAGTATGTGGCACGCGGAGACAGTAAGGCTGGCGGGATTGGGAGCGTTACAACTCTAAGCCACTAGCCAATCCGCTCTCCATCGCTCTAGCTAGCCTCTCAGCCCTGGCCGGTGTCTGCCGATACCACAAAGATTTCCTCATGGACGTGCCTGCATCCGCATAGCGCCCTTCCTCCACAGCCTTCAGCGTCCTAGTAAAGCTGACGAGCCCACCAACGCCCATTTGAAAAGCCATTGACATGAGGACTACCTGCCTCACCACATCCAATTTCTTCCACCAGGGGAGGGCAATGTCTAGCTTGGCAGCAATCTTGTCAATATCGTTAGCAAGCAGGTAGATAGCTTCATCTTCGGAGATGCCGCCGCCCTTACGCTTGTCAATGAGCCGGCCGATACCAATTGTCAGATAGCCGAGATGATCAAGATACCCCCAAGATACATAGCCTTCTTCTTTAACCAGCAACCTAGCAAGTAAAGTCTTCATTGTATATTCCACAAAATACGTTTTATCAGCTTTGTAGGGAGATGAATGGGGTATGGGACTGGATTATCCTCATCCGAAGGCTTTTTAAATCTCTTTTTCGGTCTCTTTGGCATTTGAAAACTGGTTGGAAGTGGCCAAATGCAGCGGCAAGCCTCTTCCCCTGCTCCATCAGGGATTATGACCACTTCAAAAGCGTCTGCCGGGGCTCCACAAGTTGAGCAGACTAGTTCAAGAGCTTTACCAAGTTGATTCGCACTCATTGGATAGGGATGAAGTACCTCAGTATGGCAGCACATAGATCGTCGTCGGATGTCACTCATCAAAATCTCTCACTTTCACAACCATAATCATACTCCTTGAGTGGACTGCTGTCAAGATAGGCAAATGTTAGACTAGATTTAGGAGCAGGTTGCCTGTCTCCGAGTCTGGCTGGAGGAGATGTGACCGCAGTCCACCGTACTGTGCCCCGCATCACAGTACGCATCCCCCTCCTCCCCTGTGGCCGCTCCTCCGGCCAGGCGTTTTGCTAAGGGATTAGGGGATTAGATGGCTAAACGTCTAGGAAAGAGTCGTCGAGAAGACCCTGTACTACCTTCAGAGGTTATTGAAGAGAATGTTGCTCAGTCCATTAGTAATGAACCAACCACCGAACTGAGCCTATTTGACGATGCGCCACCACTCGTCACCCTCGCGCCGCCAATAACTGAGATTATTGACGTTGAGAAGGATATGACTCCCGATCAACGGGCCATATTCACCAATTTGCTGGATACGAAGATGACTCTGGAGGAGAGGGCAGATCAACTTGTGCTGTTGGCGAAGATGCACGGGACGAAAACTGCGCCTGTCGGCTTGCGGGCAATTATGGAGATTAATAGGCTGACTGGGTTGAGTGAGGATAGGGCAACTGAGGCACCAGCGATGTTCCAGTTGCCAGAAAATACGACCGTATCTGTTAAAATGGAGAGAGTGGAAAAATAGGGGGTACAATGACAAAAAGAATAAGCTTGCGCCAGCGAATTACCGAACGAATCATTCGATGGGCACTAAAAATCTACGATGTACAATACATGAGCGCACGAGATTGGGAAATCGAGCTTCGTGCAAGAGAAATTGTGCTTTGGTGTGAAAAACATATAGTAATTGGGTTAGAACGGTGGGAGAAGTTTGACCGTGGCACTAGAGTTGCAGACGTGCCTTTGGATTTCGACACTACCTATCCTAATTTAGATGAATTGAGTGAAGCTGATAGAGAGTATTATCTACAGCACAGTAAACTTCCAGATGTAGTGTAGATGAAACAGCTCAACTTGTGGAAGAGCCAGCAGGAGTTCTTCAGTTGGGGGCCGAGCCCCATCATGTACATGGGTGGGGTTGGTAGTGGGAAGAGTTTTGCGCTTGTGCTCAAGATGCTTTACCTGTTGGATACCTACCCCGGCTCTCGCGGTCTTATTGCCAGACAACGATTCAACCAGCTCAAGAAGACTACCAGCGCGACACTATGGCAACTACTTCCCCGTGACAAGGTAGCCCGTCGCAACGATAACGAAGGATCTATCACCCTCACCAACGGGTCACAGTTGCTTCTAGTCCATCTCGACTCCGCTGACTCTCTCTCTAACCTCAAATCTCTCGAAATCAACTTCGCGGCAGTAGACCAGACAGAGGACGTGACTGCCGAAGCGTGGGACACGCTTTATGAACGTGTCGGCCGATGGTCAGGTGCATTACGGCGTGGTGGCTGGCCCATCGATTGGCCTTACAAGAATAGGCTCGGGCAGAACATTCCCCCGCGCTATCTCTTCGGCAACTGCTACTCCCCGGGCTATGACCATTGGATCACTCAGCGCTTTTGGGAGCATGGAACAGAGCGGGATAAGTATCGGGCACAAGGATATAAGGTTGTCAGTGGGTCTACGCGGGATAATCTCGCACTGTCAGAGGAGTATGTTGCTGACCGTATTGCAATGGGGCCAGAGTATGTAAGAAGGTTCGTAGATGCTACTGACTGGGGCGCGCATGAAGGGCGCATCTTCGACATTGACGCTCAGTCCATTCTTGAACCTACGCAGGAGATTGTAGATCGCATCAGAAGGACGATGAGACTTCATCGAGTCTATGATCATGGAGAAGCGAGTCCCTCTGCCATGATTTGGTATGCCACTGACCAGTACCACAACATCTTCGTCTATCGAGAGTATATGCAGGCCGGACTGGTGGTCTCAGAGCATCGTCGCAATATCTACGATCTGAGCAAACTGGATAGTCCGAATGGGAACGTGCCGCCGCCTTATTATTCGAACCTTGCTGACCCCGCAATCATGAGCAAGAATCGGGGCCGCACTCTCACCAGCAAACCCACGTGGTCAGTGGCTGATGAGTTCGCGGATCGGCGAGTGATGGATCCTGAGACAGCCATTTACTTTCGTAAGGCTGAAAATGACGAGGCGATGACCATCAACCGCGTACGAGAGTATTTACGGCCAGATAAGCGACACGCCAATCCGCTTACTGGCAAGCGTGGCGCACCCCGTATCTACTTCCTCCGTAGGACGGCCGAGTATCCCTATGGTTGCTTCGAGACACTGGTAGATATCAGGTCAGCGAAGCGGAAGGAAGTAGGGGTTAAGCCAGACGGTACTAAGCTCTTTGGCGATGAGCGGGATGATAAGGTGAGGGACCATTTGCTGGACTGTATCCGCTATCTTGTCGGCACTCGGCCTGCTCTTGGACCTAAGGCTGAGGCTCCTCCGGCTGATCCAGGTACACTACGTATAGACGACTATTACAAGATTACAGCAATGGAGAATAGTCGAGTGGCAATGAGAGCGAAGCGAGATTATAGAGGAAGTCCATATGGCTATTAAACCAATTTATGTGCAAGCCGGCGATACCTTCTTCACCCGCAGTAACAGCCTTCTCGGAATGGCAATTAGGTTGGCAGAGAGAGACCCGGGCGAGGAAGCTGTATGGGCAAATCATACAGGAGTAGTTGTGGAGAGCGGGTGGATCGGCGGCAATACATTTCCACAAGCTGTCGTAGTTGAGGCACTGTGGAAGACTCGCAAAGGGCCGCTGAAGGTAAATGGGATTGAGGTACGAGTCTTTGGACCAGCAGGTAAGCTGTCTGCTAAAGAACTAGCATTATTCAGATCAGAGGCTGATAAATACGTAGGCGACACCTATGGTTGGTGGAAACTTGGGTTCCATCTCATTGACAGGCTGGCATTCAAAGGCAAGAAAGTTGTTAGCAGACTGCTTTTTCTAGACAAGCGCCCCATTTGTTCGTATCTTGCAGCTAAAGTTAATGCCTCTGTAGATTTGTTCTTTGGCATGTTGCCTGAAGTAGCCACCCCCGATGAAATGGTCGATTTTTGTGAGACCAACCCCGACTACTGGGTGGAGAGAGTCTAAGTAGTTGATATACTGTCTTTAGGAGGAGTTGAGAGTTATGAAACTAGCAGATTATCTAACTAAGCGGGCCAAATTCGTAAAAGCGGCGCAAACGCGACTTGACCGTATGGACAGTGGCGAGAATGATGCCTCATGGGCGAGTAAGCTACAGGACGAAGTGAATATGGATATTTGGGAGCGGCTAGAAACTTTAGAAGCGCTGCTCAGTCCTCCAACGGAGTAATCTAGGTGGCTGTTAACGAAGATTACGTCAAGGTTTGGCGCAAGCGGATAGATACCGCGAAAAAAGCCAAGGAAGAATACGAGAAGGTTAACCGCGTTAATGAGTGTTACTCATATTGGCGCGGAGACCAACTTGTCGAGCCTTTTGATGAATTTGGCAACCGCCGCGCCCAGATCAACAAGATTCACCCAGAGGTAAAGAACAATCTTCCTGGCCTCTACTTCTATCGCCCTTTCGCTCGTCTAACTACTGCACCTGAGGTGGGCAACGATCCTGGCTCAGAGGTGGATGCGCAGACCAGCCTATTGCAAGACACCGCTAACCATCTCATCCGCGATCCTGAGACTCGGTTTAAAGAAGCTACCCATCTAGCGTTGAAAGAAGCCCATTGGGCATTTGGTTTGGTAGAGGCTGGATACTCTGCTGAATTCAAGGACGCACCTAATGCTGAGCGACCGCCACTTAAAGAGAATAAAGATACGAAGATCACGGGTGGGAAGGATTCTACCCAAGTTGGGAAGGCTGAGCCGGCAGTAGATGAGTTGGGGTTGTCAGTAGGCGAGGACTCAGATTATGAATCCATGTTGGCCGAGGTGCAGAAGTTGCAGGGTCAACTTAAGTCTGAGAAATTCTTCGTCAAGTTCATCCCCGCCAAGCAGGCTCTAATCTCATCCACCGATAAAGCTATTCTGGAAGAGAATGACTGGGTAGGATACTACGAGGATGTACCGCTGGAAGATGTTAAGCGATCCAAGGGATATAAGAATCTCAAGGATCTAAAGGCATCTACTGGCGATGAGAAGCGTGACGCTTCCAATGAAGAATATTGTGAGCGGACGGGTACGCCTAAGAGTGTACGGCTCTTCAAAATCTGGGACTTGCGGACGAAGGTTCGCTACGTGTTTGCAGAAGGGCATAACAAGTGCCTACTTCAAGAGGCGTACAAGCGCTGCCCCCTGAAGTTCCTTCGCTTTGACGTAGACCCTTACCATTTCTTCCCTCGCCCTCCTCTACTTTCCAAACTCGGCCCTCAGGACGACTATAACCAATCCCGAGAGTATATCCGCAAAGAGCGGAATAGTCGCGTATCGCGCTATACCTATGATGATGATGCGATCGAAGTCGGCCAGATGCAGAAGCTTGAAACTGGCGAGATGGGCATCTATATCCCCCGTAAAGCTGGAACAACTAATGTTATTGAGCCTGTCAACCAACCTTCATTCTCTGGAGAGGCTGTCCAATCTCTCACACTTTCTGATAAGGAGTTTGCTGATGTTGGAGGAGTCGGAGGAGACGCGAAAGTTGCGGCAACTAAGACTGCGACGCAGGCTAAAATTGCTGAGACTAAACTTCAAGCACAGGACAGCTTTGAGCGAACTCAGGTGGCTGAATGGCTTGGCGAAGTGGTTAGAGAACTGCTCTCGCTGGCTATCGAGAGAATGAATCTGGATCGCTGGATTGCTATTAACGTCCCTGCGGATTCCCTCTACCAACAACAGCTTGCGATGGATATTGGGCAGAAATTTGAGAAGATTAATGCCAATATTCTTTCGGATGAAGCCGCCGGCGTGCGGTGGGACGTGGTTATTGATGTCGAGAGTTTGAGTCCCGTCTCCGAAGAAGAGAAGTTTCAGAAGCTGCTTGCTGGCCTACAGACTATCAGCGCCCCACCACTGGCCCGCCTATTCAGCGTCTCTCCGCCCCTGCTAAAGATGTTCTTAGATGGGCTTGGGATTAAGTCTGCCAAAGATCAAGAGATTATTTCCGGCTCTATGCAGCAAGTGGTGCAGATGGAGATGCAACTCGCCGCTCAGTCGCAAAATTCGGCCACAGGAGTTAGTGGTCAGGCTGCTCCCGGCCAACCTACTTCCCCATCCCCTGGCGGTGGCCCACAGCCCGGCAGTCCTCCTGGCCCCGGCGCGAGTATGCCAAAGGCTGGTGGCTAATGGCTAAACCTGCTGTAAGACAACTAATTCAACTTCGTCGTCAACTTGATCGGCTTGAGGAAGATGTAAGGGCAAATGTGCGAGAGACGCAGCTAGCATCTACAGCCGCGATTACGGAACTTGGAACCACAGTTGGTGATGAGAGACTGGTAAAATTCGCTGGAGACACTTGGACACTGAGACACGAGAGCGGCGGAATTAGAGTTATTCCACAAGTTCTAGACGAGGATATTTAGGAGAGTACGATGCCCCGACAAGTAATGATTCCTTTTGAGATTACGGCCACTAATCTCAATCTTGCAGACTCGACGTTGCAGACACTCCACACCTTCCCCAACGATGGGCTCGTCCGTGTGCCTACTCGACTGGAGCTGAAGCGCAATGCCGGTACAGCTTATACTCTCTCCTATCCTGGCGGCAAGAAAGCTGGACAGAGGAAGCTGGAGACCTTCCAACGAGAAGTGGACAACTATACTGCGATTTTCAGCGGCGGCCCCTTCCTCGTCATTGAGAGCAAGGACGATGAGGATAGGAGTCGGCCACACATCTTCATTCCCGAAGAAGGACTACTTGACGTAGCGACGACACAAACTCGTCTCTGCTTCCCTCTTCGTGACGGTCATGTGTTTAACTCCAATGCGACCAGCTTTACTCTTCGTTCATTGGCTGGACTTGCTAGTGGCACCGGTAGCCTTCTCGGCCGCTTGTATTTTGACGAGTATACGGTAGGGGGATTCTAGTCATGAAGAAGATGGGTTCGGAAATGATGGTCAAGGCTCTTGCAGCCAAGGGCTTTGGTGGGAAGAAAAAGAAATCCATGAAGCCAATGATGAAGATGGCGGGTCATGACAAAATGTGATTCCTGCGGTAATGAATTGCATATTGGGGACTGGCCCTACTGTCCCCACGGCTCCTCACGATTTCACGTAGATGCCTTCGAAGGGTATTTCGATGAAATGATAGATTCCGACCCAGTGTGGATTACCTCTGCCCATCAGCGGCGGAAGATCATGGATGAGAAGGGCCTGGAATACAAAGAGAAGTTTCGCAATGATCGGGCAGGAGCACTGCCACTGTTTTTTGATATGGGTAGACGCTGATGACCAAGCCGACAGAAGCTCGTAGGCGTGCATGGATGGGAGCTGACCGCCGTCACAATATGGCACTCCCGGCAGAGGCACGTAATTCTATCGAGAATGAACTGTTGGATCACTACAGCGTCGGAGCAGACCTCGGGCCGGTAATGGGACCAATTCTAGGGGTAGCGCAAGAGACCGTGGGCAGACCGCTTTTATCCCGCTATCCGAACCTTGCCAATAAATTGCTGCCCAGCGTTTTCAACTTCAAAACGGAAAGCAATCAGCGGCTCGGCGCTATCGACCCGTATAAGAAGCCTACGATATCGGACGCAGCGAACAATTTGGCTGCTACACTAGCTGGTTCTCTTGACAACTATCCATGGCTACAATCTTCGCTCGGTCTCACTCAGAACGAGATACTTGGCGGGCAAGCGCCGTCTGCTGAACCGGCGGTCAATGACGTACTGACTGGTGCACTGATGAAGAAGACGTTTCGTAAGCCTCCCGCGAGGCAATGATGTGGATATTGGCCTTGAAATCGGCTGGATGGGCAAATGCCATATCTGCGAACAGATTCGTCCAGTCAAAGTCTGCGACGCTTGTGGAGGACATTGGTTCTGCAAAGGGTGTAGAGGTAATTGGTTCTTACGAGGGGTTGAGGCAGTCAGGGAAAAAGTCGGCGGGCGACGTGACGGATGTTGTGGGGTAGATAATGGCTCAATATTCTGATCCGTACGAAAATTGGAAAGCGGCCGGTCGCCCAGGCGGTAGTTTCGCCACTTGGCAGGCGAGTCAAGCTGCTCCCGTGCCTGCTGCTGCTCCCGCCCCAGCCGCTGCTCAACCAACCGCTCAGCCGGTCGCAGCTCCTGCTGCTCCTGCCGGTGTCCCTACCCCCGAGCAGCTACGAGCAAAGGCAAAGGCCGAGGGATGGTCAGAGGATTTTGACCGCTTTGATGATGCGCAGCTTCAACGGTGGCTGAGTAGCGGACTCTATGACCCGAACACGGGCAAATTCAGGTCAGAGAATGATCCGACTGGCGCGGCTACCTATGATAAGCCTGCCGAATGCCCTCCTGGCACAACCTTCCACGGCTCCAAGTGCGTGAGCTGGGATCAGCTTCCATATGAGTTGGGCGGCACTGGATCTGCCGGTCCTGCTGGCGGTCCTGGCGGCGGCAGTCCTGCTGCTGCCCCAGCCTTCGACCCAACTAACCCACTTCAAAGCCAATTAGTTAATCAGTACCAAGAACGTGGCAATATGTTCAGTAGCCAGCAGCCGGGTGGATTTGGCGAGAGTTTGACTGGCGGCGGTATCTTCTGGGGTCAAGGTGGACAAGGGGCGGTTAATCCGGCTCTTACTGCCGCTGCTCTGAATGCTTTTACTCCCGCAGCTCCATCACAAACTGGTGGCGGGCAGCCAGCGGCTAAACCTCCTCTTTCAGCGGCATCTAATGCGGGCAATATGCAGCCTGCGATGACTTCAGCATTTGCTGGCGGTTTCACTGGTAAAGGTACTGGAGATGTGACAACCGGTATACAGCAACCAACGGGTATGATTGGTGCTGCGCCTGCTCCCGCCAAACCACTCGAAGGCGCACTTGCTCGTCAATACAAGGATCCAAATAAATGGTGGATGCCAGAGAATCGCGTGCGTTAGGTGTAAACTAGGTTTAGGAGGAGACAAATGGCGGATGAGCTTAATGACGCGATTGCGTCAGCAGTGAGTGAGACTAAGGCTGAAGTAGAAGGTACGGGTGCGACAGTAGTTCCTGACAAGGTTGAGACCGCGCCTGCGGAATCAGAGGTTGCTGCCACTGAGCCGGCTAAGGAAGAGGCTCCAGTAAAAGAGACTAAGCCTGTAGCAGAGCCCGAAGAGAGTTTCAGCCTCTCTGCCGCACAACTGGAGAAGATTAATAAAGACCCTGAGCTGCGGACGCTTTATCGCGGTATGGTCAAGGGTTTCACCGCCAAGACCACTGCTCTTGCAGAAACCCGCAAGTCCCTCGAAGAGAAGGCCAAAGTCGCTGATTGGATTCAGTCCGATCCTGATGCGGCTGTTGAAACTCTTGCTCGTATGCGGGGGAAGACTTTCGCGCAGGCCAAGAATGAGGCGGCTGATAAGGTTACTGACGGCCTGGAATCTAAATGGGCTGAGACAGTAGGCCCTGAGGCTGCCAAGCTGCTCAGGCCCCTATTCGAAGAGACTGCTAAGCAAATGTTGCAAAGTGTAGTAGACCCCATTAGGCAGCAGACTGAGGAACTACAGCGTGCCGCAGCCGAACGTGGTATTGCTGCCTCCGTCCAGGGCTTTGGTGCTTCCCGTGTGGAAGCAGGCGAAGAGTGGGACGATGAGATTCAGACTGAAATGGCCGAACTTATGAACCGCGTTAGTCCCGGCGATGAAACACCCATTGATGACTATCTCTCAACCGTCTATGACGCAGTGCAGGCTAGTCGCAACCGTAAGCGTGGAGTAAAGACTCAGCTTGATAGACTGCGAAAAGCGCAGGCTGACACTGAGCCTACCACAACTTCCCGACCCGCCCCCCGTTCCTCTGACAGCGTAACCGTAGATATGGATGACCGCACCGCTATCGCCATGGCTACCAAACTCGCACAGCAGGAGTACGAGGCCCGTTAAATCCGTATGGGGCGGTGCAATGCCGCCCCCTTCGTATGCTAGTCTATAAGTAGTAGGGCAGTAAGGGTTACAAGCCCCCTGCTCACTCTGCGGACAAGGCCACTGGCCCCCGCCCTCTGGCTAGGTCATCGCTGACGGAGACCCTAGCTTTCCGAGAGCCGTCAATATCAACCAGCAATCACTAAGGAGATTCACTAATGGCTCTAGCCAGTGCGTCTTATACCTATTCGACGATTGCTGCTCTTGCTCTCGACAAGCTGTCCGACAAGATTGCCGACGCGATTTCTACATCGAACGCGGCATTCTACTTCTATAAGAAGAAGGGCAACTGGGAGGGTGTGAAGAGCGGCGGTCGTCAGCTCCGCAAGTCGGTGCTATACCAGCTTCAGACCGTTCGTCCGCTGGGTAGCTTCGGCGTAGTCAATGTCAACCCCGTGGATAGCCACACCTCAGTCTACTTTGATTGGGTTCAGGCCGCAGTCCCCGTTTCCTTCTCCGACATGGAGGAGTTCCAGACGAGTGGCTCCGAGTCTATCGAGACTATCGTCAAGGCCAAGTTCTCGCAGGCCAAGGCGTCTCTTGATGACTTCTTCACCCGCGCACTGCTTCGCGGTCAGGCGGACATCGACACTACCTCACTTACCACGGCTCTCACGTCTCCGCTGGATGGTTCGGTCTTCATTGACCCATTCACGAAGCTGATTGCTTTCGATCCTACCGCCGCCCTCACGGTTGGTGGTGTGGATCAGTCCACGAATAGCTGGTGGCAGAATCAGTTGTATGATTCGGCTGCTTCCACTCTCGCGGCTTTCCTTGCAGAGCTTCGGACTCTTCATGTCCGCACTCAGCGCGGCGGCGGCGGGAAGTTCCGCTCCCCCGACTTCCACATCGTTGACGAGCGGACGTATAACGTCTATGAGAAGGCCCTAGCACTTACTCATCGTAACCCTAGCTATCAGAAAGCTGACCTTCCCTTCGAGAACGTTGAGTTCAAGGGTTCGCCAGTTATCCCCGATCAGCTCGTGCCCGACGTGAAGAACGGCTCGACTACGATCACTGACGGTAGCTGGTTCATGCTCAACAGCGAGTTCATGGGCTTCACCTTTGACAACGGTAAGAGCTTCAAACTCGGCGCGAACGTGCGTCCGAACAACCAGCTCGTCACCACGGCGCTCATGCCTGTTCGCGGCGCTCACTGGACCAATAACCGCCGGAAGCTTGGCGTTATGGGTGACATCGACCTGACTACGCTCGAAGCGGCAACCACGTAAGCAAGTTAACTAACTGGAATCGTGGCGACACGGTTTTAGAGAGTTGGTCATTGCGACTGTCTCTCTCACCAGTATCGAAAGGAAAGAACAATGCTGATTCCCCATGTAGTGCAGACTGAGGCTGATAAGGTCTTTGTGAACGTCCTCAATAACCAGACGGTTTCGGTTGCTGACGGTGACGTGCTGGTGTGGAACACTTCCACTCCTGATGGCGTGCGTACCACGCAGGCGGCTGCGGGAACCCTCAGCCTCTTCGTTGGTATCGCGGATGGCGCAATCGCGGCTTCAGCCTACGGTCTCGCACAGGCGTATGGTTATAAGTCGGCTGCGCTCATCAGCAATGACACGGCGACTGCGGTTGTGGCTGGCGACATTCTCCAGCCCATCGCGGCTCAGGACCATCTCTATCGGTACGCTTCCGGTGGCGATGTGGCGTTCAGCACGAATGCGAACATTTACGCGGCTGAAGCAGTGGCGACTGCCGCAACGGCTTCGGCTACGTCAGGCGTCTTCATCCGCGCCCTGTAGTTTTAACAACTTACAGGTCTCGTACCTGCCCTCCAGGGGCTCACTTCCCTGGGGGGCGTTTTTATGTTAGAGTGATAGTAGGAGAGTGGGATGCCAGTTTACCCTCGGGTGACTATCGTAACTCCGTCATTCCAGCAGGGGAAGTATATCAAAGCCACAATCGATAGTGTGTTGGCTCAGAATTACCCCGATATAGAGTATATCGTTATGGACGGTGGGTCCACAGACGGTACTATAGACATTCTGAAGTCCTATGGCAATCGCATTATTTGGCACTCGGCCTCCGATAAAGGGCAGTCTGACGCAATTAACGCCGGAATGCGGCTAGCCAGTGGGCTGATAGTATCCTGGCTCAACTCGGACGATACGTTGCTTCCTGGGGCAGTAGAGGCTGTCGTAGGGGCATTACAGGCGAACCCACAGGCGGGGATTGTCTATGGGGACACCCTCTTTACTGGACCGGACGGGACACCGATGTTCCCCACCGACACCCACCCTTTCAACTATAGAACTATAGTTGATACTTGCCACAACCCTATCCCCCAGCCCTCCGCCTTCATTCGGCGAGAAGCTTGGGAACCGTTGGATGAGTCTTTAACTTACTTCCTAGACTGGGACCTGTGGTTACGCATTGGGGCACGGTGGCCAATACTCTACGTGCCAGAAGTGTGGTCCACGTACCGTGTGCATTCCGAGTCCAAGACTGGAAGACTAAATTACCCTGTGGGGGAATTAAAGTACATCTATCGCAAAAATTTTCCGGGGAGTAAAATACCCCCCGTGGTATATGAGCGGATGGCCGAGTATAGTAAAGCAAATGGGCAGTGGGCGAAGACACTAATGTTGAGGGGCAGAGCATGTCTAGGGAAATGAAGTATTTGGTCTATAGGTGTTTTAACTGCGGACGACTGATTACCAAATTGGAGCTGGAAGCGACTTGGGATAGGGCGGAGAAGTCAGGGGCAGAGCAAAAGGGCATATGCTCTTGTGGTGGAGGACAGCTTCGACCATCAAATGCGAAGCTGTGGGAAGAGCTGCTGCTACCTCGGGTATGGCGGCTGGCATTCAAAGAAGTTTTTCTACCCTGGCTACGGACGAAGTTCAATGGCTAAGGCGCTTATGGTTGGCAGCGGCTTCTTCCCCCCTGAGAGGAAGATTCAACCTATTGGGGTCGAGTTGCCAGAACCTGAGTGGACCACGCTGGACATCAATCCAGAGTGTAAGCCTGATTATCAGTTTGACCTTAACCACATTGAGCAGCAAGATCCAGGAAAATTCTATCCACTACCGTTCAAGGATGAAACCTTCAATGAAATTCACATTTACCAAACCCTCGAACATTTCGGACGGCAGGGAGACTTCAAGGGCTTCTTCCGCACCTTCCGCGAATTCTGGCGCATCCTCAAGCCCGGCGGTGAGCTATATGGCGACACCCCCTCACTTACTAGTCCCTGGCTCTGGGGCGACCCGGGACACGCGCGCGTCATCCTTCCCCAAACCCTTCTCTTCCTGACCCGCAAATGTTACGAGGGGCTTGGTAAGAATACTAGCACGGACTACCGCCGCTTCGTGGACCCGTGCTGGTGGGTGATTCTGCATAGTGCGGAGGAAGAGGGACGACACGGGTTCGTGCTGAGGAAGGCGCAGTGATCCAGCTACATTTCGAGGTTTGCGGTGTATGCGACGCGAAATGTGTATTCTGCTGCTACTCATCTAAGGAAAATTCAAAGACGATCAAACGCCCGATGCCAATGCCCCTCTTCAAGAAGATCATTGATGAGGCAGCAACCATCCCGCAGATCAACGAAGTGGCATTCGCCGGTCTCGCAGAGCCAATGCTCGACCCCTTCATCATTGAGCGCATTGCCTACACTAAGCAAGTCTGCCCTGATAAGCGGATGGAGATGTACACCAACGGGGTGCGGCTTACCTCTGAACGTTTTGAGGCAGTGAAGTCCGCTGGCCTAGACGTGATGGTCATCTCTCTGAATGCCATAAATGCTTCACAGCATGAAGCGATTATGGGATTGAAAGGGAAGTATGATTTGGTCTGCGCTAACGCCGACTACGCGGTTACTCATCGTGGGTCCATGCTTATCACGGTTAGAGCAGTAGTCACTGGCGACACCTTCACCCGCGCCGATGCCGACATCTTCCTTCGTCGCTGGGGGGTATTCAAGTGGGGAACGGGGTATGGCTCACTCACTTCTGAGCGCAATTGGGCGGGGGAGAACCGAACCACTGCTGAGTTCGATCCCAATTCATGCTGCAAGCGAGCGCTGGAGCAGATTAGTGTACATAGAGACGGTCGCGTTAATCTTTGTTGTTATGATCCTTTGAGCAAGTACAGCTTCGGCGACTTGAAAACCCAAACCATCCGAGAGATATACAACTCTGTTGGCTACGTCGAATTCCGTAAGTGGCACTGCGATAACCAAGCGGCTAAGCATCCACTTTGCCGGATCTGCACGAGGGTGTGATGAGAAAACTTGAAGTCACTTGGATGGACAGTTGCTCCTGTACTAAATCTTGGTCAACAAGGGAAGAGGCATTGGAGTGGGCAGAAGAAGGAGTGATTGCTCAAACAGTAGGCTACTTCGTTTCGGAGAGTAAGGATTGGCTGACTCTTGCTGCCTCTTATCATGAGGATCAGTATGGTGGCCTATGG
>Ga0208957_1001110_pt1 | contig 15047 bp, 21 predicted proteins | sample RifOxyA1_FD_184029 | JGI IMG/M metagenome (GOLD analysis project Ga0208957, IMG submission 184029) | Groundwater microbial communities from Rifle, Colorado - Rifle Oxygen_injection A1 (SPAdes) | ecosystem: Environmental > Aquatic > Deep subsurface > Groundwater | place: Rifle, Colorado, United... | reverse complement strand
TTTACTCCGCCACCGCTTATAGCGCCGCCAGCGGCCCCGCCTAATGCCCCGCCAATACCCGCAAGAGCCGCTCCCGACAAGGTAGAGCCCAAGGCCGTACCAATACCCGGCGCTATAAGCGTGCCAATGATGGGCAGCGCAATGCTGGCTATCTTTTTGATACCCTTACTCATTGTCTATCCTCTTCTGATACATATGAATGTCCCCACCCGGCGCTCCGTTTGTTTCAAGTTCGCCGATTTTTCTTAGAAGTCCGCGTTTAACGCACATGTCGTAAAAAGCTGTGTGCTGTTCGTGCACAAGGAGAAAAACCACTTTGTTCCATTGCCTTAGGGCCCATTCAAAGCCCTGCTTTTTCAATCGTAACGTTGCCCAAGGAAGCCACGTTACATGCGGCTCAATGACATATTCGGTTTCTGTGTAATCTATAAGCGCGAAAGGCCCGTGCCCGTGCTTTGTCGGTCCCCAGCACAGCATTTGGTTGCCGCCCTCAATTCGGGCAATATCGATACCGGAAAGCGCTGCTGAATGAAGTATTGCAAGGTCGTTTACTGTTACCGGGCGAAACTCAAACGCCGACTTCGTAGAACGAGACAAAGCTTTTCCAAGTTATGTTATTATTTGCCGCACCCGTTCCGACCACAAGGACTTGCGAACCGGAAATAGAGAACGCTAAATCCCATCCGGCTTGATCTTCGGCTCCATTCAGGATACTCGCCCCGACAAGGGAAACTGTGCCGGATATATCTTTAAACACCCCCCACAAAATGTAAAAAGCGGAGTCCCCAGCCGTTCCAGATGATCCTCCGGTTCTTCTTGCCACAACACGGGCCTGAACATGGACAGTTTTATTTGTCTCGACCGTGACCCTTTGCAAGACGGTAGGAGTTGCATTTGTGGTTGTTGTTTTTTCTTCGAATTCAAGGGAGAATACCTTGTTCCAGATTTGATAAAGGGTTCTCAAGAGAAGCTCAAGAAAGCCTCTGGTTCGTTTATCGCTTGCTAATGCAGGCGGTATTTCCAAGGGAGGCGGGTTAATGGAAACCATCAGATACAGACCTCAATATTTGCCGCTGCTGCGTGGATTGACCAATAAACCGGGTCTGACATTCTTATTCTGATAATTCTGCTGTAAAACCGTCCTAAACAAAAAGCCTCAGCCTTCCAGTTGAAAGCTCCGCTTTTCCCGACCGTCATGTAAATTTCGTTTGAAAAAGTTTCGCCGCCGTCATCAGAAAACGAAAGCATAACTACCGGGTCGCTGCCTTGGCCTGTAAGAAGGCCTACACCCTTTTCCATGATTAGCTCAAAGCTATTCATTACCAGTTCTTTGCCGGGAGCACCTATAGCTTGTAATCCCCCATGTAAGGGCGCGGAATCGCGCTGCCTGATTAATACAGCCCCGTTGTCGTCATAAACATCATCGTCAAGCTGATAGATGTTTCCGTTCCGATAATCTGCTACTAAGTGCTTGCCATAAACGAAGGCGTAAGAGTTTGCTATATCCCTTCCACCAGCTACACCTGAAGAAAGCTCAAACCATTCCCCGCCCTTCGCGTGCGCCCACGTTTTATCCGCAGTTGGGAAGGTCAATACATACACCCATTGACCATCCCAGTTCATGCACCAGCCGATAGCGTCAGACTTCGTTGAATATTCCCGAAATGTCCTCGCTATAGTGGGTGGGGTTATTGGCTCTATGACTGCGCTGGAGCCGCCAGCAAGAGTAAATACCGCAAAATCATTTGCTAGAATATATATGCTGTCATCATCATTGGCGACCGAGTGAAAAGCCCCTAGACCTTTTTGTATAACCCCTCCCTCAAAACGCTCAAGCGGGGGGTTGCCTTGCCCTGAATTCCACCACAATTCACCAGTCTTTCGACCAAGCATTTGGGCGACTTGACCAAAGGTGTAGGGCCTGACCAACCCGTCTGCATCAGCCTCGGCAGTGGCGTAATTTAACGCGTCTATACTTGTAGCTACACCCGCGTCTGATACGCCAAATCTTCCGGCAGCACCATTATAGATTATCTGGCTATTTAGATGAGCAATACCATGCCCAGCTTCCAGATTGGCGTCCGATATCAAAGCTACGCTAGGAACCGAAACATCCGCAAAATAACGCGCCGACCCGTTATCAATAACCAAATCATCGCCAATAGGGGCAAAAATACATCTTTCCGTTCCGGGAATAGTGCCAACGCTTGTGTGTGTTCCACTGGAATTAACTGAATAAAGCACTGTTCCGGTAATCTTATACAGAACTTCCCCGTGCTCAAACATTCCCCTGTCAACGCCGCCCGCCTGCGTTCCAAACAAAGACTTGCCGGGGTACGATTCAAGTATGTACGGACTTTTTGCTTTCTCGTTCGTCTGAGGCTGCGGCCATAAATTAACGCATGACTGCGCGGAAAGCTGTGTTGATTTATGGGTATATGATCCTCCGGTAAGATTAATAGGGACGAGCATTAAAAGTCATCCGGTTCATTTTGTGGCAAGCCATAATCAGTAACCATGTTGTCCCTGATATTCCTGTATGCCAGTTCGCCGTTCTGTCCTGCTTTTGCATAGATGCGTTGCGCCCTTTCGTTTGAAAGTGAATATGTCTCCATGCAATTCAGACAAGTAAGGGCGACAACATCAGGGGCGAGTTCATCAGGAACGCTTCCGGCATAGGCCCACGTTGCCAGGCCGTTCTTTTTAAGTTTGCCATAAACCTCAGCGTACCCTTGAGTTATGCGCGAAGCATCCTGTGGCTGTAATGACTGACCGAGACGAAGAAGGCCGAGATCGTTCCCGGCCCTGTCCCTAATCTCCGTTGCGCTTACGCTCATTCTTTGCCCTTACCAAGCGCCTTCATGGCCTTCTGGTTTACAATTTTATCGCTTGCCCGCCGCTTGTCGGCCTGTGCTTTTGCTTCAACGTCTTGCTTTTGGAGGTCTTTTAAATCGCGCTTACCTTCAACAATCGTCTTGCATCCGGCGATTTTGGCGAGAACCCTCATATACTCAGGCGTAACGGGAATTTCAACGGGCATACCGCGCACCATTTCGACCTTACCCATAAACTTGATGATATTCGGGCTGTCTTCGCCGCCGCCGATATAGGTGAATGTCTTGGTTTCTACCTTAGTCTTGGTTTCTTCAGTCATTTCTTGCTCCTATTTAATGATTGTCGTATCGGATAGTGATTTAATATCCATTCTTGCTTCAGTCGCTCTTGCTACCTTGGCAAGCCTTTCATAAGCCTGCCGCGCCCCGTTGTGGGTATGTTTATCTGCAACAAGCTGTGAAATCTGTTGGTCTATGATTTCCATCTTTTGGGTATGTGAATCTGCCATATTAATGAATTCGGCTTGCGCAAAAACACCGCCTTTGCCGTATTCGTTACGTACTCCGTTCCAGTCCCTGCCCTCGACATAAGGACACTTGCCAACATGCGAGACTTCAGGGATGTGCACATTAACCCCGCGTCCCTTGGCGAAGCCAATCCACGCCTCAACACAGGGCCGCTGCCAGTAATATTCATGATCGTCGATAGACAGATCAACGCCGTAAATGGCAATATCAGTAATCCCGTCAATCAAGAGCGCGTGAGAGATCATGTAAGCTGGCGAAGAGGTTAGGTATAAAGAGCCGTAAAGCCGCCCTGATGCTTCGTAATCAAACGGCGCTATGTGAGGCGCAGAAACAGGAAACTCCTCACTAACAACCAGCGGAATACCTTGGTTTGCAAGCCAGATTGCGTAGCTTGCCGGATGCTCTGACAAGTTGTTATGTATTTCAAAAACGCAATTAACACGCCTGCCTTGGTAATGATGCAGCCTGTTTCCAAGAACCCATATAGCCCATTCGGGATCATTAAACGGCGCTAAAAACTCCGATGAGGGTGACCCGCAAACTATAGCAACTTTCATTTTATTCTCCACAGGTGACGGCGCGATCCTGTGGCACCGCGCCGTCATAGTTAATTAATCCAGATACCCGTACAGATCGAGCGTGACCGTGCCAGTGGCATTTGTGGCCGCATCACGGACAACGCCCTTCACGGCCAGTTCTCCGCCCGGATCGGTCGTTTGACCGTTTACAAACAGGTATGCGGGTTTTCCAAGATTGGCGTAGTCTTTGACAACCGGAACGCCGATAGTCTGCGTCGATGCCGTCATGACCGCCGAAACGGCAATGCCGTCGTTTAGGGCGTCGTCGTCGGATGTAATGTTTCCGTCTACCGCATACAAGCCAAGATCAACCGTTGGAGAACCCGAGGTCGCCAGATCGTCATGATAAAGGCGGCTGCAACCGGCAAGCCTTACGTTAGAGGGAATGTTTAGCTTAAAGTCGATAACCGAACCAGAGGCGACGCCAGCAAGTTCGATAGTGCGGGCCCCAAAACTGATAAGCTGGCCTCCGCCTTTGCCGAAAGTCGTATTTTCTGCCCTACGGACAGTCGCAAGATAAGTAGTCATAGTGATTTCTCCTTATTTGGAAAGTGTAAGATCGGTTGAGTTAGTGAGTGATGCCGCCGGGCTTGCAGGCTTGGGAGCCGTCAAGGTGGCAGGACCAGAAGTAATCGAAGTAGTTGCCGATAACGTGGCTGGGGCTGAACTTGACACTTGCACTATTAGATTAGTGGCAAGGTCTTTATAGTTAGTCGCCGTCGCTATGTTTCCTCCGGTTCCCGTCGTAAGCGCGTCCGTCCCAGCTGTATAGCCTGAAGCGTGTGCATTTACAGTCACGAAGCCGATAACAGCCCCCACAGAGGGAGTGAGAGCCTTTGCCGCCGCCAAAGCCAAAGCTTCAGAAGCGTAATCTGCGGCTGCCCATGTGCACGTCAGTGTGCTTGCATTAACCGCCTCAACCATAAACGCGCCCCATTGAGAAGCCGCTATAGTCTTGGTTGTCCCCGTATCACAGCTAGTATTGTCAGTTAGAGTGTAATACACACCAGCCGCGACAAACGTGGTTGTTTCCGTATTCTTGACATCGAAATTGGTATCTATGGCAAGGGCTGGAGATGTCGCCACATAATAGTTATTCGCCTGATAAGCCGCCTTGTTTGTGGCGGTTTTCAATGCGTCTACTACCGTTTTGAAAGTAGCGTGATCAGCCCCAAGCTCTTCAATCAGGGTTTCAAGCTGATCAACAGTAACTTTTGATGTCGCATGATCGTCATGAAGCTCTTCAATGAGAGTTTCTGTTTCAGTCATATTTGTGCGGTTAGTGGCGTGGTCGTCAACCAGTTCGTTCACCGCGTCCCGGACATTGCCCAGAAAGATCACAAGATCGCCCTGGTCCACGCCTGTTCCGGTAATACCGTATTGCAAGGACGTATAAGCCCTTGCTGTTGCCGTCAACCCAAGAAGGGCGACGGCAACGAGTACCCATGTTCTGAATCTCATTGCCGTCTCCTTATTAAACGTCAGCAGCAGCGGAGTGGAAGTGCGTAACCATCCCGTGCTGTTTGCTGTTGTAGAAATTCTTCTTGATGTCGTGCTTGGCAACGATGCCAACACCATTAAGGTGTTCATAATCGTCTTCCTTGCGCATTTTGAACGTAGCGTCCTTGCCACGGCCAAATGTCAGAGCTTGCGCTCCGCAAAGGAACCCGACCCCGACACGGCTTGAAGAAGCGCCGCCCGTGAGCAGGCTATCGCCCGTCGCGTTTGCGCCCCATACGCCATCCCACAACCCGGAACCTGAGGTTTCATCAATGAACTTGTCCATATCTGGAAGTTCGATAATGAGGATATTGTCCCACATCAGATCGCCGCCCGCGAACAGCGGGTTTTTCTGACCACGAGCAAGCGCCTCGCGGTTGGCTTGCTGGATGGTGCTGTTTTCGCGAATGTCGCGGAACGTTAAGGAACCGCAGAAATACACGAAAAACGGCTCGGTGCCATCAACGAATAAGCGGGTTTGCCAGTTGCGCCATTCTCTTCAGGTGAGAAAGAACAGCAGGCGTTACCTTGTCGTCCGTGGTGTCGATGGTAGCCAGCGAGGTTGTATGGTCGCCGGAAGTCAGATTGCTTTCCGCCGAGCCGTACAGGATACGGTCGGTGTTGTTCGTCACCCACGTATCCATGTTGGCAGCAGAAGCCGCGCTTGAGCCAGTAGCCCCAGAAGCAGCCGTACCGCCGTAATTGTAGTACGTACCGCCAGCCTCGATTGCACCAAGAGCCTGAATAATCTGGTCGCGCTTGACCTGCTTCATCCAGTTTGTCAGGGAAGGTTTAGCTTCCATAAACAAATCAAACTCGGATTTTTCCTGCTCTTCGTTATCAATGAGAACGCCGTTCCGAATGTGGGTAGGCGTAAATGTCATCGCATAATTTGAGAGAGCTTCTTCAGAGCCAACCAGTTGCGAAGAACCGCGAACACCTGAGCCACTCAATGCCCCGACAAGAGGAATGGAGTGCCTTTTCAGGTCTTTATTGGTTTGAATTATCGACTGCTCATTGTCACCAATAAACGGGCCGAACTTTTCGTCTCCGCGCACATACTCCTTACGAACCTTCTTTTGAAAGATCGTAACGGTATTGGCGGAAGATATGGTAGATTGTGCCATTTTCTTAGCCTTTCATAAATGAAGGGCTACTTTCGTTTGACGCCGACCCGGAAAGGTGAGTCCTCAAAAAGGTCGTCATCATCGGCCATCGTTTCGATTCTCGTTGTGTTCGATCCGATAGCGGTAGCCCCGGTTAAATCAGGCGCTCTCCGCTTTGGCTTAGCGTCTTTGGCTTCAGGTTTTCCGCCCATGATTTTGAGACGAAGCTTTTCCTCCCGTTCCGCCTCGTATTTGGTCGCCGTTTCATAGGCAAACCGGGCAGGATCGGGGTGTTTATTCATCTTCTCAATTAGTGAGCGGTCGCGATTGGCAAGAACAGCAAACACGGTTTCCATTTCCTCGTAGTCATCGACCTTGAGCATTTCGGCCCGTGAATTGTTGATACGATCAACGAACAGTTCTTCCTTGGCTTTGGCCTTGGCCCACTCCTTGTATCCTTGCGGATCAATGGACGGGTCGGGCTCGTTTGGGTCAACGTCCGGCTCGTATTGTTCCCTGAGCCGTCTGTTTTCTTCCTGAAGTTGTTGACGCGCTTGCCTTTCAGCTTTGAGCGCAGCCATTTGACCGACCTTTGTTTTGTTCTCAGCGGCTGGCGGCTCCGCTTCTTCTTCGCTATCGTCATCATTATCGGATTTAGCTTCTTCGCCCTCTGGTTCCTCTTCTGCTTCCGGTTCCTTTTCAGGCTCCTTGTCCAGATCAATGGAATCATCGAAAACGTTGAAGTCCTCTTGGACTTCATCGGTGTCGTCAGTCATTTTTCACCTTTTATGAAACGCCCTTAAAGTAGGCGGCACTTGAACGCCCGAAGCCCGGCGGCGGCATTGCCCGCGTTGTGCGGGAATTAAAAAAGCCGCCCGTGAAGGCGGCTGTTATTTCAGTTGGTCGCAATCAGCGACGATGTGCAGCGGCGGCCTGCTATTACGCCCGTTAAACAACAACCTGTGGATTGGTATCAATTCCCTGAGTGGTCAGCAAAACGCTCTCAATCCGTTTCTGGGCCGCTTGTTCGTTAACATAATTCGTATCCGCCTGCGTCTTGGTAGCGTCCATCTTGAGCTTTTCAGCCTGCATCTGCTGCATGTTACCATTAGCCTGCGCCCTTGCCGCGCTGCGCTTCTCAATACGCTCGATCAATTCCTTCTTGTTTCGAAGAGGTGAAACCTCCAAAAGATCGATAAACGAAATTTCCTGCGATCCTTGCGCAAAGTTGGCCAGAAGCTGGAATGTCTCTTGCTCGGAATTTATTACGTCAAAAGACTGGTCAATAATAATGTCCACGTCGATTTCCGGAATCGGATTTTTAATTTCTACAATCTCTTCTAATTTCTGCTGCGCCAAAGGCTGTATCTGTATGGCCTGTTGTACTGCTATAAGAGCTTGTTGATCGCCCTGCTGTGCCGCCGCTATCAATTGAGGATCAGGCCCCTGAGCGGCTTGCGTAAGAAACTTAAGTGACGCTTCTGCTTGCCTGCGCGTCTTTATGTCAAGGCTCTCGTCGTTAATCTGCTCCTCAAGCCATTCTCTCGCCGTCACTTGAGCGTTCAGACCAACCCATTTCAGATTGTCTTGATCGTCTGTAACCCTAATCCACTTTTCAGCGCTCCAGTGCTGCTTGATCCTCGCCCAGACTTGACGATAGATACGCTTTTCCAGTGCTGAAAGCATGGTGAACTGACGGTTAAGCTCTATTGTCCCGGCCTGCTGAAGCATGTTAATAGCCTTGCCGGACAGATCGCCGCTTTGCCTGTCCCCGGCTAGTTGCGCGTTGTAACCAACGCTGTCAAGCTCGGCCTTGGTATCCTGATACATGGCCAATTGACCCGCCGCCATATCGGCAGTATCGATAAAACCAAAATCTTTACCAAAAGCCTCTCCGCCCGGAAATTCAAGGTGCCCATCCGGTTTGGCAGCTTCGCGCTTGAGCGCCAGAATGTCGGATGTGACGCCCTTACGCCCGAAGGTCTGTTTGCGAGAAAGCAAAAACAGCGCCTTAGAACGCCGGTGATTTAGCTCATCCTGCTTGTCAATGTGATGGCGCGTCTCGCCGTATCTGTTGTTCTCACGATCAATAAAGGCAGACTGCGCCTCGATAGGGCAGCACGGCTCTCCATCCTCATCCAGGTAGGGGCTGACATCCGGCTCGACCAAAAATGCGCCATCGGTAAAATAGCACTCCATCCATTGATCGTTTTCTAGATAAAAATGATGGCAAACCCTAATTCTGCGGCGCTTTTTATCAATCCAGCTTGGACGATCCCCAAAGGTGTCATCATCGCTGTCTGATAGCTGCGTAAGCTCGTTAAGATCGGCATCGGGAAAAGCAACGGTGAACTGGTCGAAGTCCATCCACATGACCAGCCCCTTAAAGCGGGCGTCGGAGAAATCATGCTTGCGCGAGTAGGGGTCGTAGTAAAATCTATCCCAAGCAATATGCTTAATCAGCACGTCCATTTCCGGCTGACCGTCGATGATAATTTCTTCAGCATCAATAAAAACGGCTCCCGTTCCCTCGCAGAAGAAGTTATCCGCAACATCAAGCCGGGTAGTGTTAACGAAATCGTTGTTGTCGGCCACATAACGAAGCGCGTCCGTTATTGCCGTAGATGACTTTTCGTGTTTCCGTGTGCGCGGGAACGCTTTAGGATCGGCACGTCTTAAATCCCATAGACCTACTGTGCCGTAATGCTTTGGCGCGATGCGATTAATAACAACAGGAGCCTGCCCGCGCTTGCGCAGCTTCGCCGCCCCAACCTCCGTCCATTGCTTGCCGTCAATGTAATCACGGTCGCGCTCGGATAGGGCGCGTGCATCCATGGTCGCGTCAAGATACAGATCAACATCATCCTTCATGGCTTTAAGTTGGTCTGTCTCAAGGTTCATTTATGATAATTCACTTTCATGTGTGTTTTGCCGTGTTTTTAAGCATTTTCTGGCGGAAACGCTTGGATTTTCCAATTTGCAGATTATGCGGTTTTCCAGCCATCTTCATCTTCATCGTCTGTGTCGTAGCCGTCTCGAAACCTCACTGTGATTTCCGGCTTGGCTTGCTCCTGCCATGCCAGCGCCAAATAGCGGAAGGCATCAGCCGGGTGAGACGTGAAATCATGTCTTGGCTTGTCCCGAAAGCACTTACGATCGTCGTCCCATTCGCGCTGGTATTGCTTAAGGCATTCAATCCCCTCGTGGCACCTGCTCGCGTCAAAGTACATGCGCGGGAACGCCATGCGCACGGCCTGAATTCCATCCTCTAAGCTGAGGCGCGGAACGATCCAAATATTCGCAACACCAAGAGCGCTTTCAAGCTGCTCCTGTACAGAGCGTCCCCCGGAAGCGAGTGTCTTGGCCTTGGCGTCATGCGGTAAATAGTGTGTCCGGTAGTCATAGCCGCGATTAATAATAACCTGTGCGTAGTGCTCAATCGGCTGTCCGGATGCATAATAATAATCGATTATGTGGATCTCGCCGCCGATAACTTGGAAAAACCATATAGCCGTGTCGTCTGTAAATCCCAAGTCCCAAGCCGTGTAGACCTTGACCGCTGTATCATAGTGGACTTCGGCAACTCGCCCCTCGTCTTCGGCCCGTATGAATTCCTTGCCATAGTAAGCGCCAAGAATCGCGGCATCAAAGCTGCATTCAAATTCTTGCAGAAACTGATCTTCGGTCATCATACCCCTGAGCGCCATTATCTCATGCGCCGGAACAATCCCCGTTTCACTTGCCTTAAAGCACTGATAAAGCCAATCGTCTGACGTCTTAGCATGTTGGCAAATATCGTAAAATCCGTTTCGGCCTTTCGGAGTGCCAATAAAGCTTGCCCTGCCGTTACGATCCACCAACGCCGGGCGTATGACTTCAGGCCACAAGCGCGGATTCATGTCCGCTGGCTCATCAAGCGTCACATCGTCAAGGTAGATGCCGCGAAGAGCGTCCGGGTTGTCAGCGCCATAAAGCCTAAACTGCCCGCCGTTTGGAAAGTCAATCCTCAGTTCACTTTCATTAACCGCCGCGCCGGGGACTTCAAGGCCGTATTGTTTGGCGTACGTCCACGCCACAGCTTTCGCCTGCTTATAGAATGGCGCAATGTAGGCAACGCGCGGGTTAGACAGCTTACAGGTGATCGCCGCCCTAATCTTATCGTTAACCTCCGCTACTGTCTTTCCTGCCCGTCTGTGCGCCACGGTGGCGGCAAAGCGTTCAGTCCGGTTGTGCAGCGGCAAAAAGATTTTGCGCGGAGAATACGAAAGCGTTATTCGCTTTTCGGTATATTCCATTCAAACACATATTTAATCGGCTTTTCAGGGTCGCCGGAAACTTGTGTAGAGGCCAAATCAGGAAGAGTTTTCTTCAGCAATCCGAGCGCCGCGGTTACTTGGTGCGGCTCCATCTTAATTTCGCCTTTAACAAAGTTTTCCAAACGGTTAATTAACATAGTCGTTTGAATTTTCTCTCGCCATTCAGGAGGCAAGGCTTTGGTTGTTTTTCTCGCTGCCATCACTGCATCCCGTAATCGTTATCGTATTGCGTTGTCGGATCGCGCACTATTATGTCAAGGTACGCAATGTAAATCTCTGTGCCTGTGTTGGCTTTGATCTCAATCAGAGCCCCGCTGATTTCCGGCGTTGTAATCAAAAAGCTGGCTACATTGCTGGCGAGCGTGACTGTGCCAATTGTCGCTGATCCAGCCTTGAGCGTTGCTGTAACGCTTGTTATGGTGTGGTTGTCCTCGGCCCAAGGCGCATAATCAATACGATAGGTCTTTGCCTCGCTTTTATATGCAAAATCATAAAAGCGCTTGGGGTTATTGCTAGGGGCGACCGTGATCTTGCTAGGCATTGGCTGCTGTATCTATAACCTCGCCGCCGTTTACTTTAAAAAAGCGATTTTGGTCTGCTGGCAAAAACATATTATTATCGGTCTCGGCGGTTGCGGATGCGCCAAAAATAAACCAAAACGCGGCCTCGCGGGCTTGGATATTTATATACTTGGTAGTCGCGAGCAGGGTCACAGCAGTGGCAATGTCCGCGACCGTCGTCTTGGTTGGCTTTGATGGGATTTGCTGATTCCATTCAAATACCTGATATTCCTCGATTATGACTTCATCGGCCATCACTTACCTCAAATTAAAAAAGGCCCGTAATGGGCCAGTTGGAAGGAAATTAAAAGCAGGCAGCCGCGTCCTCATTGCGAGGTGACGGGGTTCCACGACTGCCTGCAAAAAACCGCTACATCGCTCGTTGAGAAGGAATGAAGGAGGTGTTAGCGTGTGCGGCTTGTTAGATTGTTGCTAAACAACGCAATAAAATTACAAAACTAATATGTTGACACTTAGGACAATCCGCCCTATATTAATCTTATGAGCAAGGGCAATGGCGCCCGGCCATAGACAGGAGATAAAATGCAAAATCTTGGAACGTTTACTTTTAAAAACGGAAACCTGATCGTAAAAAGCCGCGTTTTTAGTGCAACAGGATTTGCGAAGGAATACGGCCTTGAAATTAAAAACGGCAAGATCGTTGTCGGGCCTAGCGAAAATTACGCAAAGCTCCGCGATGTTTTGTTGCAAGCCGGATATACTTTCGTATGACCCCCGCCGAATTTAAATCAATCCGCAATTCCCTTGGCCTTTCGCAAGCGCGTCTGGCCAAGGCGCTTAGGCTCAAGGACGGTCGCACGATCCGCAGGTACGAGTCGGGCGAAACTGAAATCAGCGGCCCGGTGTCCCTGATTATGGAGATGCTGGATGCCGGGACTGTTGCGCCGGGATTCAGGCGCAGTAGCGCCATCATAGTTAAATTACCATAGCGGTGTACAAACGTCAAGCGTCTGCGAAAACGATAATTCTTGTAACTTTAAAATCTCCCCTGTCCGGCCTTTCTGACTTAACGGCTCTAACTGGCGGGTTAAGCTGATCGCCCCATCCACGAAGAACAGCCCAATGATTCATAGCTTGTTTGAACCTGTCTGCTACCGTGCGCCTATCCAGCCCTCTTTCATCCCCGCACTGGGCATAATTTAATCCCCGGTAGCAAATATCAAATGCTATGCCTTTGAATGGTGTTGTATCCGTCCACGCATGAAACAGCTTCATCCGGTCCATTACCCACTGCGTTGTGTCTTCCTGCGTTCCAGTGGCTGGGATCTTCTCGCTTGTCGCCGCTTCCGATGGGTAACCGCAATGCCCGAGATCAAGACGCCATGCTTGTTCGACCTCCGCTCTCGCATCCTTAAGCTTTCCGGGTAAATTGTCGTCAATCTGCTTATCGTCTTCGGCTCTAGCCCGCAATCTAGTTTCAAAGTTTCCGATGTAAACAGTTTCGTAAATTAGCTTTTGTCCGTCTCTCATCCCCGTTCTCCCTGTTCTGATCTATCCGGAAATCCCGGACAGTTGGTTATTCGTCAAACTGGCCTTCGGTCCATTCGGAGATGATATCGGAGGGTCTATCTTGTCGCTTTGACGTTTTACCTTCTGTGTCATGATAGTAAGATTGCCCCGTTTTTTCGTGCCAAAACTCATAATTAAACGCTTTGCATTCATGAACCTTAACGAGCATAGCCCGCCATCCGCCGCGTGTCTTGTACTGCTTCCCGATCTCGAATTTCATGCTGTTGCCTCCGCTATGCTTGCGATGTCTTTAAATGCCGCTTTTTCTGCCTCTTCTCTGCTCATGCCGCCGTCAAATTCCATGATTGCGGCTCGTTCTTCATATGCTTCCCAAAAATTGCTTGAATCGTAAATCAATGCTGACCGCCTTTGGTTTTAATGTCTTGCATGTAACCCGTTGGTGTAAAACAACGCTGACACCTGACTTCTCTAGTTTTGCAAGAATACCAAACCGCCTCACATTTAAACGTGCCGCAAATCGAGCATGGCCTTCCTGTTTGAAATTTTTTATTCATCAAGTTTTGTGCCCTAACCCACTGTCCGTCATAAACTGTTTTCATCGGCGTACACTGTGATCGACCGCCATAAAACGCCCGTTATCTGGAATAAACATCACGTCTACAATTCCCGGAGAGCCGATTTCCGTATGGTGGCGAGATTTAACGGTGCGAACGGTGTCGCCTTCTTCGCCTCTGTGAACCACGATCCCCAAATCAGCCTTGTTTGCCCAATGCTGCGAATCCGATATGTCGTAAAGATTGGGAACTGGATAATTTCCATCCTTATCGCGCTTTAATTTCGCCGGATGTGCAACGACCATGACATGGACTCCTCGCGATTTGGCAAAAGCCTTCAAAAGCTTTATGGCCTTTCCCGTGTATTCGGTAAGAGTTTCTCCCGGATCGCGCTCATGGCTCATTTCATTCCATGGGTCAATAACAATAATCCTAACGCCATGACGAAGAACAACGGTTTCCATGCGTTCCAAAAGCCATTCCATCGTTACATCGTCTGAATCGTCGGGCACGATGAACATGAAGCGCCGGTCTATCCAATCATCCGCTTTCTGCTTTTCAGCATCAGTCATAAACTTTTCCAGCTTGCCGTTATACCATGTCCGGAGCGCCCGCTTATGGTCTGTCTGGGGCGGATTTTCAAATGAGGCGTAACAAGCTTTAAGATCGTATTTTTCAACAATGCGATTGATAAAATCGTTTATGAACGTAGTCTTTCCGTGACCGGGAATGCCTGTAACAACCGAAAAATCGCCAAAGCGCAATTTCATACGATCGTCAACCTCTCCCATGTTCGCCGCCATCGGCTTCCGGTAAGGCAGAGGCGCAAGCTCGCTCATTTTGTAAGCGCCCTTAACCTCGACCCATAAAGCCCGGTTAATGGATTCCGTTACGCCCGCCTTGCCAAACCTGACAAGCGCATCATTCAGATCCTTGCAGCCTTTCGGGTACTTCACCCAACGGCAACGAGCCTTCCCAAGTACGCCGGAAACGCGTTCAAGCAAGGCATGACCCACATCGTCGTTGTCGAATGCCAGAATAACTTCCGGGCCGATCAGAGATTCAATGTCGAACAACCAATCCACATTCGGTTCTCCTTCCGAGCCGCCGTTTGGAATGGAGATTGTTTTCTCAAATCCGGCCTCTATAGCTGATAGCGCGTCCATTTCTCCTTCGGTAATTATCAGGGCTTCGGCGTATTCACTGGCGGTAAGACAATCAAAATTCCAGACAAACTGCTTTCCTCCGTCCTGCCAGAATTTCTTTTCAGACAGCGCCCGAAACTTGCGATTTTTGATTTCCCCGTTCTTCCGGTATGGAATAACTAAAGCGCCGTTTTGCTCGGATAACCCATGCTTCCTTGCTGTTTCTTCGCTGATCCCCCGGTTTCTGAGAAAAGCCGCCGCTGTAGTCGCAGTGGTGGCAGTACCAGAGAATTTCCTCGGCGTTTCTGGTGACGGACAAACACTTGTCATTTTTTTTACTTCTCCTTGGTGAGCATTCCGGGCATGTCGTACGGAAATTACCGTGACGATTGCCTATATGCCGGATAAGTCGTTCACATTCCTTGGTAAGTTCCA
>Ga0208957_1001103_pt1 | contig 15153 bp, 19 predicted proteins | sample RifOxyA1_FD_184029 | JGI IMG/M metagenome (GOLD analysis project Ga0208957, IMG submission 184029) | Groundwater microbial communities from Rifle, Colorado - Rifle Oxygen_injection A1 (SPAdes) | ecosystem: Environmental > Aquatic > Deep subsurface > Groundwater | place: Rifle, Colorado, United... | reverse complement strand
TCGGTCTTGATACCGATGTAAATGTAACTTCTGAACAACTTGACTGGATAGCAATTGGTTAAATTAAAATGTGACCGCTCTAAGTCGCATTAGAGCAAATAATCCGGTCAGTGCGTCACACACTTCTAAGCCGGATAAAACAAAATGTCTGAATTTAAAAGAGATATTGCCATAGAAGTACGAAGACAGCTTTTAAAACCTGAGTTCGACTCGAGAAATCGAAGCCGAGATTTCTGGGTATTAGCTGCTGACGCAACTGACTTCGGCAAGTTCGTAAATGAACATCCTGCCTATGAGGATGGCGTAGCCGCAGTCCACACCACGATGGCCTTAGCTGATGCAGCCGCTAGAGCTGGTGTCGGTGATAGGGTCCACGTTTTGGAGGGTTATACACAAACCCTTACCGCAGTTCTTTCGTTAAGCACTGCAGGCGTTTACTGGCTAGGACACGGTAATGCCGGAACTAAACCAACCATTACTGTAAATTCTGCTGAATGGGGTATTGCATTAGCAGGTAATAACATCGTATTCGATAACTTCCATTTTGCAGCTCCCGGTACGGATGCCGCAAAAGCAATGGTTCGTATTGATGATGATATTACTGGAGTTACGATTAAGAATCTTACCGGTGTAGGTTCTAACGAAGCTAATAACTTTGTGAACTGTATCGTTATTGGTTCTAGAGCGCATAACCACAAATTAGAGAATATTAGGCTAACTACTAGCAAGAAACTAGCTGTTACTAATTTCTTGAACTTTGAGGGAACAGTATCAATCTCAACTATCGGAGGATTCTACGCTGTCGGTTCAGTAGCTACGGCTGGAATTTCTGATGCTACAAGCGCTGTTGTGTATAATGCCGATTGGAATGATCTTAGGATTGCTGTCGGAGGTTCAGCCAAGCCGGCAGTTACTATAGATGCAACTGGCGGAGATGCTTCGAATGGTATGCTTACAAATTCTCATCTTTCAGGTACTCACACTACACTAGCCAATAATGGTCAGTTCGTAGGTGACTGGAGATTGAGTCAGGTGTATTTGAATGAGGCCACTGGTAATCTCAGTCAAGGTGCTCTTATACCTGCTGCGGACACAGACTAATCTGTTTCCTAGTTCTTTTTTCTGGTTTTTCTTTACAAGTAAAAACCGGCCCTTCGGGGCAATAATATATATGCCAAAATCAGAATTTGTAATACCAGTTCCTCCACAATTAGCATTCGCTCACCAACCCGACGATGAACTAGAAGAATCAGAAAAAGATCCTCTACTAACTACGAAGGCCAATTATGAACCCTTGCCGACTATCGAAAAGTTAGTTGGTGCAGGAATCGAATACAGGCTAGTAGATGACAATGGGGTAACCAGGTACAAGGTAATCGGCCCAGCTGACTACGCACCTTCAAAGCAAGGTTGGTTCATATATCATGTTGGCAGAAAGTATCCACAAAGAGGGTTTCCATTCCCACATGCTTTAAAAGCCTGCGAGAAACCCAAGAGGTACCTAATGAATTGGATTAGTATTATAGCTAATAAAGATATGATATTGCCAATCATTGCCTTGGTCATACTACCCAAGAGAATACGGGGCAGAATACTGGATCGGTTTCTGATGCAGTATGTGGATTATGCCGATGGGTATCTGAAGCCTTATTACTTCGCTAATGAGTTTTACAGTCAGTTAGCTTTCGAAGTAAAAGTCTTTGTCCACCTATTCTTAGAAGGACTCGGAGTTTCAAATCAAACAGCTAACAGATTCGCATTTTCATTTGCAACTCTTATTGAAAACGACAGTGCTTATTGGTCAAGAATAATGGATCTTATGTCTGAAACGACTAAAGATAGGGTGTTAAAGAATCCAGTCAGAGAAGCTAAAAGATTAATTGAAATTCTAGCCAAGAGAGATGCCAGAAAACATCTTGTGGCTAAATTCAATAAATTTGCCCTCTTATTAAAGTACGGATTCTTCTTTATCCGAAATCAGTTCAAGGATGCATTAGAGGCAATTGATTTTGAGAAAATGCAGTACGAGGAATTAGACAGACAGTTCGTTAAACATTGGATAAGATACGATTTTTTTGGAAAGACTATCGAGGAGAGACTTGAGATGTATCCTCTCGATACTCACAAGAAAGAATACTTAAAATATGGAGAATTACAGTGAGTTTAAACCCATAACAAGTGGTGAAGAGTATCTTCAGAAGTATTGGGAAGGAGCACAGAATAAGTTTGTCCGTTATTGGGTGTACCTTAGAAAAGGCATGGGCTTATTTAATGAGTGGAAAAATTACATCATGTTTGCCTTTGCCGGATATTGGACAGTTAAGACATCAGATTTGTGGCTAGGTTACGGAGTATCTGATACATGGTTGATATTAGGCTTTATAATTGGAATACCTATTGGTTTGTTAGTTCTTTTATTTCTGGGTCATTGGGATTTGTATAGGGCTTCCAAGCCACAGGAATATATTAATGCTCAACATGGAAGCGTTACCGGTTATCAAGGATTTAATATTCAGATTGAAGTATTGAATAACCTAAGAGAAATAAATAAAAAACTAAGCAATGGCAAAGAAAATAACGATATTTAAGCCGCCGGATGAGATATTTCTATATCCTGCAAGTGGAAGACACCATATAATGCAAAACGATGCTTTGCAGATACCGACCAGTCAGCAAGATCCGATACCCCTAGTAGACTTAAAAAAAGGTATCAATGGAATTGAATATCCGGAGAAAGGTGGGTTACACGTATGGCTCAAGGGAATGAAGTATCCGCGTAAAGGACAAGTGTATCCTGACGCGCTGAAAGATCTTTACTATCCGAAAAGAATCTTAATAAATGCGCTAGGTTTCCTATCCGGCAAAGAGATGATTCCATTTCTAATCTTGTTCGGCTTAATGCCTAAAAAGATAAAAGGTAAGATACTGGATAGACTTATAGAAAAATATCTCGGCATAGTAGGTGAATTATTAATCAGCCACTACCTAAAGCCTAGGTTCTATACAACTTTCTGCAGAGGATTATCTCAGCCGATAATGTCTATCCTACAGGACTTCGGAGTATCAGAAATGAATGCAGCTAGAATGTCATTAGCGTTTATAACAATGCTTGAGTATGACGGAGCCTATAGATTGAGAGCAGAAGATATACTAAGCGAAACTACCAAGGAGAAGTTACTGTCAAATCCTATAGGAGAAGTTCAAAGACTGATAAAAATATTAGCTGAGAGAGATTGGACTAGGCCACACTTAGTCGAAAAGTTCAATGGTTTCGCCAAGTTACTGAGGTTCGGATTCTTCTTTGTAAAAAAACCATTTCGAAAAGCTTTATCACTTATAGATTTTTCAATGTTACAGCTCGACAAGCTGGACAGATACCAGGTAAGACATTGGAAAGGATATAACTGGTTCGGAATGACACTTGAAGAAAGACGGAAGAAATGGCCTGAAAAGAAACTAATAGCCTATCAACTCATTAGAACAAGCGGAAATAAAAAATTAATTAAAAAAAATGGCAAATCAATATAAATACAAGATACTTTTAGACTCAGTTTCATCATCTCAGACTGGCGGTACAACCGGAGTGTCAGGGTATAAGAAAGTTGGTTTTCAATTTAAGCTAGCAAATGTTGTTAGTGGAAATGGAATATTTAAAGTCCAAGGAACTACGAATGGCGCTGATTGGACATTCTTAGCTCTTATAGACAACCTGCCTAATGCAATTTCTGAAGGACAAACTAGGGTTCTTTCAAAAACACTTTCTGCAAATAGCAATGTTATCATGTGGATTGACGATAGTTTACCGCTCATGGCGATTAGGACATCAGTTACTAAAACTACCGACGGATCTTACTCAGCTTATTTGATAGCTTCGGAATAAACTAAAAAAATGAAAGGACACTTTACTCCACATACTGAAGAAACAAAATTTAAAATTAGCTTAGCCCGACTTGAGACTTGTAATAAATAATGGGATTACATTATGCAGTAAATGTCACCGATCAATCAGTCGCAAAGAAACTAATTATCAGGATTTGTTTAATACAATTCTTGAATTAAAAAATGACTGGCACAGAATTAGCGGCACTTATTAGATATCGCACCAAAACAAACTCGACCACTTTCACTACAAGTGATATGAGTCCTTTGGTTAGCGTGTTCAAAAACGAGATAGCTTCTCAAATAGTTGACAGAGATTCTAAGCATTTCCTAATACCATCTACATTCAATTTGGTAGCCGATCAAAGGGAGTATTTCTTGGGGGATGATTTACTAAATCGACTTCACAAAGTTGAGATTAAATTCGTTTCTACCGATTCCCGATTCCCAGCTAAGGCAGTCAAAGACTATTATGGTTCAGAAACAGAAAGCGAAATAGTCAAGAGTTATTCCAATAGTGAAGGTGAGTTTGGTTATACGATTAGACGCAGAGCTATATTTATTCTATCCGGAACGATTATTGCAGTTACGAATGGTGTGAGAATTTGGTCTCACATATTCCCAGCCGACCCATCTTTGACTGGTTCAACTGATTTAGCCACGGACCCGTCTACAACTACTTTTGGATTCCCCAGGCAGTTCCATGAGTTATTAGCTCGAAGAGTGTCTATCGAATACAAGTGTTCTCAACCCAAACCATTAACTTTAAGCAAGAAAGAATTAGATTACGAAAAAGATTTAGAGATTCAACTAAACGCAATTTCAAGGAATGATAATAGTCTTGAGATTATAGGAGATCCTTTGCCGTCGCAAGAAACTGGTAATGATGGATATTTATATTAGTGACAAAATGAGATTATGAATCATTTTAATAAAGGTAGAAAACCATCTTTAGAAGCAAGACTAAAAATGAGAGTAGCTAGGCTAGGAGTTACGCCTTGGAATAAAGGTAAAGTCTGTTCTATTGAAACTAGAACAAAAATATCAAACTCACAGAAAGGTAGGAAACCAACATTACTACAGTTAGCAAGGGCGCGAGAAGTAAATATGGGTAACAAGTATTCTTTGGGTGTTATTCATTCAGAAGAAACAAAGAGGAAAATAGGTATGGCTGGAGTTGGTAGAAAAGCATCTCTGGCAACTAGAGAAAAAATGAGCCAAGCACAGAGAGGAGAAAATCATTATAGATGGAATCCCAATAGAGAAGCAGTTAGGCGAGATTTAAGAAATGATCCCATCTATAAACAGTGGAGCAAATGTGTAAAAAGTAGAGACTTTTGGAAGTGCAAAATTAGTAACAAAGATTGTAGCGGAAAAGTCGTCGCACACCATATCCTACCTTGGGCAAAATTCCCAGAACTAAGATATGAAATTAACAATGGCATTACGCTATGCCACACTCATCATCCTAAAAAAAGGAACGATGAGATAATATTTGCACCAGTTTTTCAAAAAATGGTATCGAATATTCTAGCGAATTAAATTGCCTACAAGTGAAGCATTGCCATCAAACAACCCAACAGAAGAAGCTCTGCCCAGAAACGGAACTAACCAAGGTCAATTCGGAATAGGCATGTTCGGAGTTGCCAGGTTTGGAACTACTACGGGATATGTAAATACCAAAGAGGCTTTACAGACCAACAACCCCACAGAAGAAGCATTACCAACTAATCCATAAAATGAAAAAATACTTAAAAAAATTAGTACTGATATTAATTCCAACCATTGCTTTTCTAGCCATAGTAGGCATTGTTTGGGCCGCTAACACATTCCCTTCGGTTTTAAATGACTGGGAGGATGGAGATATAATCCCTAGCGAATGGGCGGACTCACTAGAAGATAAGATTGGTGTTACAGGATCGTCAGTTACATCCTCGCTAGACTACAGAGTCAGCAATCTAGCCTCTCTTTCTCAAGACGAAACCGTTACAGGCTCTTGGACATTTAGTGCCTCACCTAAAGGATTCTCTGTAAGTAACAGCGCTTCTGTTTCTGCAAACTTCGAAGTTGTTGGTTATGCTTCCGCCTCTTTCTTTAGAGGCACTGCCTTCAACATTACTGGTAATGAGTGTTCCGATGCAGGAGATACATTAGCTTGGAATGCAGGGACTTTTACTTGCGGGACTGACAGTGGTGGAACTTCGGGCAGTAACAATCAAGTTTTAACTGATGACGGAGCGGGGGGATTAGTAAGTGAATCCAATTTAACTTTCAGCGGTTCTTTGCTGAGTATAACTGGCGCAGCTTCAGTCTCCAGTATTTTCGAAGTTGGTACCTATGCCTCTGCCTCAGCATTTCTCGGTACGGCCTTTCAGGGTGTCGGCGACTGTAATGATGCAACCGAAGCTATTGCATGGACTACTACCGGAGTATTCAACTGTCGTTCAGTTCAAGATCTTGATGCGACCCTTACGGCTCTAGCCGCCTACAATACAAACGGTTTACTTACGCAGACAGCCGCAGATACATTTACAGGTAGAACAATAACCGGAACGACAAATCAAATTACGGTTACTAATGGAGATGGTGTGGCCGGCAACCCAACCCTATCTATTCCGATTCTGTTAGTTGGCACAGGAGCATCTTTCTCTTACGGAGAATTTACGGTTCAGGCATCTGCCTCATTATATACCGGCTTGGCTTTTGGGACTCCACAAATTGATTGTAATGATGATGCTGACCAGCTCCTGTGGTCTGCTGGATTGTTTACTTGCGAATCTTTGGCCGATGCGGATATACCAAATACTCTTTCTATGACTGGAACATGGACAACTACTGGCAATCTGACCATAGGTGATGGCGGAGATGACGTAATTATTAACTCTGATACTTGGGACACAGATTCGCTTGGGGCATTTACCGGAGTTACGGGAATTACTTCAACGGGGATTATTGATTTTGGTTCAGCGACTTCATTTGAGATACCCAATTCTGCCGGAGCAGGAACAATAGACACTACTGGAGAAATTGGAATTAATACAACCTCCAGTTCTCTTAACTATTATGACGGCACAAGAGAAGTAGTTTTAGGGCCATTTGATAAATGTTTCGCCTACTCTCTTGATGGAACAGATTTAAGTGCTAATAGCCTATTCGCCGTTTGGACTGCTGACGAACCATATACCTTGGCTTTAGTCACTATGAAAGCATCCGGCTCAAATTCGGCTACATGGAACTTATCTTATGGATTGACTACACCGACTACGAGTATATTTTCTGCCTCTAAAAAAGCATCCGGATCAGCGTTGATTAGATATACAACATTTACTAATTCAGCCATACCTGACGGGAGTACAGTTTACGCCCAAGTTTCTTCAGCTTCAGCAACATTAGATGATGTATTGGTTAGAGCTTGTATGTATAAAGCAGCACCTTAATATGAATAAAATAATTTTATGGTTTAGAGAAAAAATTAATGACTTCCATTATAAAATATGGAGGAATTTAAACTACTAAATCACTAATTTAATGGATTATATACCTACATGGGTGACATGGATAATGATTTCATTAATTAAATTAACAGGGTTTATATTTAAGTTTTTGATATGATAGAAAATATCTGGTTAAAAATTAAAATCGGATTTAAAAAAACTTGGAAATGGATAGCCGGGATATTTATAGTTGGAGCGTTCGCTATGAATATCCCTCCGCAGGGAGCTGATCCAGTTCCTCGCCACTTTGCCGAGATAGATGCTAACGGAGTTGTGTTAAGAGTAATTGCGGCTGACCAAGCATTTATAAATTCAGGCGTAGTGGGCAACCCAGCTAATTGGATTCCTACCGAAGAAGGAATTAAGAAAAATCCGGCAGGAAAGGGCATGACGTATAACCTTAGCTTAGATGCTTTTATTGGGCCTAAACCATACAATTCTTGGGTACTAGATACGAATACAGCCCTGTGGAAAGCCCCCAAGAGTAAACCTGGAGGAGTAAAGTACGAGTGGAATGAATCAATTAATAACTGGGAGAAGATACAGTAAGAAAATAAACTAATATGAAAATACTAAACATAATTTTAATTTTAATATTTACCATAACTCTTAGTTTTGGTTTTCAAACCGCTTATGCAACTGGAACAACAATGGCCGTCCTGGTAATTGGCGGCGGTGGTGGAGGCGGATATGGCGGAGGAGCTGGAGGCGGAGGAGCTGGAGGTTATCAATATAATGCAACATTAGCTGTTAGCATTCAAGCATACACAGTAACAGTCGGAGCAGGTGGAGAGGGTGGAGATGCGGGAAATGGATACGCCTCTACTACAGGTTCCGACTCTGTATTTAGTACGCTTACTGGTTCTGGCGGAGGGTTAGGTGCAAAAAGGGATAATGGCGGCGCTGGAGGTTCAGGTGGCGGCGCTGGAATTTTAACAACCTCAAAGGTGGGAGGGGCTGGTGATGGTGCTCCAGAAGGTAATGATGGTGGAGACGCTACCTATGATGGTACAGCCTATGTTTCTGCGGGTGGTGGCGGAGCTGGGGCAACAGGTGAAAACTCAGAAGTTGATGGAGATACTTTTGGAGGAGATGGGGGAGATGGAACGGCTAATTCTATAACAGGTTCTTCAGTAACTTATGGTGGAGGCGGAGGAGGAGGAGCGGGTTTAGATGCTGGTGCTGGAAAAGAAGGAGCAGGTGGTACGGGTGGTGGAGGGGCGGCAGGTGTTTCTCAGGCTGCTGCTACAAATGGAACAGCAGGGACAGACAACCTCGGTGGTGGTGGTGGAGCTGGTGGAACTGGTTCTGTTACAGATGGTAATGGTGCAGACGGAGGAGACGGAGTGGTAATAGTACGCTGGGTAACTGCTGACTTTGGAGATGGAGCAACAATGTGTGGAACTGGAACATTAGTAACTGGAATAGGTGGGACTGATTCTACTTGTACTTTTAATGCCAGCGGAACATTTACGGTCTTAGCTTCGGCAGGAGGAGAAGGCCACAGAAGAATAATTGAATCATTTAAATTTGAAGAAGCGGTTAATATAGCTTAATTATGGAAACCAATAAAAAAGTAACGTGGATTCAGCTAGTATTCATAATCGGAATAGCCGGATCACTTCTTGGATTTTTATGGCAAGCAATACGAGACAACAACGATAAGATTGACGGAGTTAAAGACGATATTGCAGATGTCAGAGAAGATGTAGGTTGGATCAGGGGTAAGATAGAAGGATCTGGTGAAGTATCAAGAGGTAATTTGTTAGAAAGGATGCACTCCCAATGAAATTAAAACTATTTCCACAACTTTTTATTCCAAGGAACTCGACCCTTTTTAAATTCGGTTTTTGGAGAAAAGCGTCTGTCTTTATAGAGGACTTTCTTCGCTTCATATACTCCTGGATGTTCTCTCAAGATGTGTTGTCCAGGACTCGAATAACATTTCAAGTTCTCAATTCTGTTATCAGTCTTAATCCCATTAATATGATGAATAACCTCGCTTCTATTCAAATGTCTTCCAATGCCTTTTTCCATTATCAGTCTATGCTCAGCGATATACCCTTGTTTACTAGAAAATGGGTGGTCTGGCTTATGAACATAAATATAGCCACTTCGCTTTATTCTGCCCCCCTGCCAATTAGAAGACTTAGAACTACTAAAATGTGGGGGATTATGGCCCACTTTTCTGAGTGCTTTACTGATAAGATCACCATGATGTTTAGTTCTTTTATAGATTCCGCTAGGCATATAATAAATTTTAATCCAAAGTGCAATTTATGTCAAATATAAACCAAAAAGTAAAAAACTATGGGGTAATCGAAGGTCAAAGAACTACGGATTACCAAGCCGATTTGGTGGCTGGGATATTACCCTATGAAGAAAAAAACCCATCGGGAGATTATGAATTTTATCTTCCACCTGGTGAATGGCAGAAGTCAGATAATGGGGATTCTATGTCATGTGTCACATTCGGAGAGATTAATGCTATTGAAACGGAAGAAAAGAGACAAACGAATTACCAATTTAATTATTCTGATCGTTGGATAGCCAAAATGTCCAGGACTACCAGAGAAGGAAATTATCTTTGGAAGGTAGCTGATACGATTAGGAAGTTTGGTTTAGTCTTGGAGTCGAGTTATTCTGCCCCCTTACAATACACTTGGGAAGAGTATCATGCCGATATCCCAGAATCTAAGTTGACGGAGTTGTTAAAGGAAGGTCAAGAATGGTTAAAGAAGTGGGATTTTAAATATGAATTTGTAGATTTTGGTAAGGATTCCCTAATAAAACATTTAAAGCATGGTCCGATTGTTGTGGTCCTGCCAGGACACTTAGTTCTTAATTTCAGAACCAGTAAACAGGTTATAAATTATTTCGATAGTTACGAACCTTTTAAAAAACAGGCTCTTAGTGTGAGTTCGGCCATGAAGATAGTTTTAACTCCAATAGAACAAGCACTAGATCAGGATCATTTATATGTGAATATCAAATATGGGGACATTGGCAGTCAAGTTAAGAAACTTAAAAGAGTGCTACAAAGATTGGGATGGTTCTTGAAGGATGGTATTGAAGCACAAGATGGTTGGGATATTTACAATGATAGAATAAAAGAGTTAGTATTTTCTTTCCAAAAAGCAAACCTTGATTGGGGGGATAACTGGGTGATAGCTTGGAAGCTATTTGTAAATAATAGAGGCAAAGAAGTTGATGAAATGACAAGAGAGGTAATTAACAGTGCTTTAAAGTTGCGGAAATAAAGGTCGCAAACTAAATTAAACAAAAACAAATGAACAAATATTTTTTAACAAGCAAAACAATAATCGGCGCATTACTAGGTTTGGCGGGAGCTTTCGGAGTTACTCTCCCGTTCACATCTGAAGAAGTTGAGCCAATCTTATTAGCGGTTCAGGAAGTCGCAGCTTTCGTATTGGTAGTTTGGGGTCGCATGTCGGCAACAAAGCCATTAGGATTTAAATAATGAATGAGGAATTAAAAAAAATTGTGAGTACCGCCATCGCTACGGGTACAATCGTATCCTCGGTAGTTTATGGTACAGCCAAACCAAATTGTGATTTTATCGTGGTCAATGAGGGAAACGAGATTTGTGTCAGCCAAGAAGTTAAAGAAGTTTTAGAGAAAGAGTTGGGGGTGTCGCAAGGTTTTGGTGGTGTTCGATTTAATCCAAAATAAATGCCTTTAATTTGGAATGGGGCCTTTCGTGGTCTCGCCGATTCAAAATTTAGTGGTGTAGAGGGAAGCTTTGCCGAGTGTGTTGGCATTGATGGAAATTCTACGCCAGGGCTTTTAAAAGTTCATCAAAAATTAACTCTTGAAACTACAGGGACAGAACCGGATGAACTTTGTAAGGTGGCAATTGCGGCTTCGAACGGCTACTCGTTTTGGTTTTCATCTATAAGCGGAAAGATTTGGGCCAGAAATTCCAGTGGAACTTGGAGTTTGGCCTTAACCACTACTGCGGCGGCTGGAGATGTGTTTTGTCTGGGGGCCATAGAATATAACGGATTCATATATTGGGCTACACAATCAAGGCTCCATAGAATTGCAATTGCCAATGCTGATGATGCTTGGGCCAGCGAAGTTCTAAATTGGGCTACATTCGCAGTCACTGACGCGAGTTGGCATCCGATGGTTATTCAAGATGCAACCTTGTTTATAGGAGACGGAAATAGGGTGTGTTCGGTAAATGACCAAGGGACTTTCGATAACAACGCCCTGGATATTAAAACGCCCTATAGGATAAAGACGATGATTACTTATGAGTTAGATGTTTTGATAGGAACTTATGTGGCCGATACGGTTAATAAAACAGAAGTTCTGAAATGGGACACGGTTTCTCCTTCTTGGAATACATCAGATCCAATTGAAGAAGTCGGTATCAACGCTTTTATACGAGACGATAACTATATTTACGCTCAGGCTGGCCGGGCGGGGAATATCTATTTTTATAATGGAGAGAAATTAGAACCCTATAAGAAGATACCTGGTACTTGGTCTAAGACAGCTTACGGGGAGGTTCAACCAAATTCTGTTTCTAATTTTAAAGGTGTGCCAGTGTTCGGACTTTCCAATGGGTCGGGAAATCCAGCCAAGCAAGGAGTCTATAGCTTTGGGTCGTATTCAAGGGACTATCCTAAAGTTTTGGACTTGTCGTGGGTTATTTCTCAAAACGATACGGATGGGGTAACAATCGGGGCTATCTTAGTCCTAGACTATGACCTATTAGTCGCTTGGAGCGACGGAACGACTAAAGGTGTCGATGGCATCGATTATTCTAATAAATACGCCTCTGCTTATTTTGAGACAATGATGTTGTTTCAAGATGAAAGGGATGTTTTAAAAACTCTTGGAGAAGTTAAGGCAATGTATAATTCATTACCGGCTTCAACCGGACTTACGATATCTTACTCGGTAAACGGAGCTGCCTATGTCGAAATGACCGAATATGACGATACGATATTGGCCGCAATCGTGGCCCAGCTATCAGTCAGTAATATTGGTTCACTGCAGATAAAATGCCAGTTTAACGTAGCTTCCAATAACGCACCAACCTTAGAGTGCTTAGGGGTGTACCAGAAAGAATAATATGAGCAAATTTCAATCACAAGAACATAGAAAAAAGATAAATACAACCAGAAAAAAGAATGGCTGGTTTAAGGATGTAGATAAAACAAAATTAAAGATGAGTCTTATTAGACAAGGAGAAAAACATCCTTTATTTGGCAAACATCATTCCGAGAAGTCGAAAGAGAAAAATAGACTATCTCACCTAGGAAAATCTACATGGAACAAGGGAAAGACATTTAAAAGGGTTGTCGCTAACGGATATGTAAAGATATATCAAGGTGATGGAAAATATGTATTCGAACATAGGCTAGTAGTAGAGAAACATCTAGGAAGGAAGCTGGAAGAATGGGAAATTATACATCATAAAAATACGATTAAAACTGATAATAGGATAGAGAATCTGGAGATAGTTTTAAGAAGGTCGCATTTTGGTCAAGTGAGGTGTCCGCATTGTCTGAACGACTTTTTAATAAAATAATATGCCAATCATAGAATTTCAACCAATCCCCGAAGTAAAAAGAAGATTAAATACATCTGAACGAAGGGAGTTGGTTAAAATTGCCAGATCCAATACTCAAATGGGGCCGAGAACGGTTATAGTTCAGCCCGGAGATGATATTCAAGTTGCCATAGATTCACTAAATAATTCGGGTGGAGGCACAGTATTTTTAAAAGCCGGTACACATACTTTGACTAGAACTTTGACCGGATACTCTAATGTTTCTATCGCGGGCGAAGGACTTGACCAGTCAATTATCGAATGCGGCGGAAACGCATATGGATTATCCTATGTCGGAACGCTAAGTGCGCTTTTAACTATCTTTTCTCTGAAAGATTTTACATTACAAAATAGCAACAATACGGCCGGAATAGATATTCAGTATGCTGATTCATGGAACATAGACGCGATCAAGGTAACTAGCTGCGATCAAAAAGGAATAAGAATACAGGATGCCAAAAACTTTTTATTAATTGACGTTGTTACCACATCAAACACTGGTAACGGTATAGAAATAGCGGCTAGTAATAATAGGGCTACGGAACAGTTTTCTTTAATAAACTGTCAATCAAACAGCAATGCGATTAATGGATATGCCATAAATCCAAATACCAATGATATGTTTTACGGAAGATTCATTTCCTGTCAGGCGGCGTCTAATACGAGTGACGGATTTGATTTTTCCGGCTCTGGAGCCAGTGCCTTGGATATTACTCTTGCTGGTTGTGTTTCTAATGCCAACGGTGGAATAGGTTATGACGTAGATAGCAGTTGTCAGAGAGTAAGCTTTGTGGGGTGCTATGCAGATGTAAACACGGGCGATGGATTCGAGATTAGTGCCGTCAATTGTAGGGTGGTGGGGTGTTTTTCATCAGATCCAGTAGACTTGCAAAATGATACAGTCTTCATAGGTAATTCTGTGGCTGGGGGAAGTTCTACGGACCCGATAGGTCAGATAATAACCGCAGAAGGGTCAACACAATCTTTTCTAAACCAGAATGAGGGAACTAGGACTACAAGGAGATATATAATTATGAAGAATACTGTGGGAACGACTATAGCAGCAGGATCCCCCGTGATTCTTAATTCTGTTGCTACTGGTGACGAGGTGGTAACGACTACTACTGGAGGAGATGATAAGGTATTCGGAATGGCCGATGAGGCAATAAGTAATAACGCATGGGGTAGGATATTAATCGAAGGATATACTACACGTTTGCGAGCCAATGGAACAACAGATATAGCTATCGGCGATTTGCTTACAACCGATACAAACGCAGGGATAGCAAAAAAGGGGGGAGTAGGCGATATGATTTTCGGAATGGCACTAGAGGCGTACTCTACAGATGACACTTCGGGAGTTTTAAATGCTTTAATTTTTTCACCGAGATTAATTTAAAAATATGATAACAAAACAACAAGTCGAACAATTTAATAAGTTAGAACTAGAGAAAGCCGAACTTCAGATCGAAATGAGCCGAATCGTTGGGTTTTTAAACAGAGAACCGACCAATAAAGATAACGAATTAGCCATTAATAAGGGTAAAATATTCGTAAAATTCGCAGGTACAGCTTGCATGCTTCCAACCGGAATCTTTACTGCCGAACTGACTAAAAGAAAAAAAGAGATTGAGGATAGATTAGTCGCAATTGAAACTGAAATAAATAATTTATAAAACTATGGCCTTAACCAAAGCCCAAATCGAAGAACTAGGATATGAGTTTTACGAATCTCCCGAAGCCAGAAATGCTGCCGGAGACTTTATTACAAATCCATTAGAGTATTCAGCAGTTGATCCTAGTAAGGGGATAGTTCAACGACTAGACTCTTCAACTGCCGCCTACTTAAAAAGTATTGGTATCACTCCTACCCTCAATGACCGTTCTTCGACTGGCCCTTTATCTAAATATAATACTTCTGGTGGTAATACCGTAACCCTGCAAAGCCTAGAAGGTGCTTACGGACAAATAGCAGTCAGACAACAGCAGCAACAAGAGGAACAAAGGGTCCAATTAGGGAATGCTGCAATTAAGGCGGGGAATATAGCTGATGTAGAAAAATACTTCCCTGGGTACACTCTTTGGAATGGGGCTTTTGTCCAAAAAACCCAGATTCCTCAACTTGAGAAAGAGGGAGCGACGGTTTCGGGTGGAAATGTAGTCGGGCCAAGTGTTGCTGGTCTTGGTGGGGTT
>Ga0208957_1001101_pt1 | contig 15165 bp, 11 predicted proteins | sample RifOxyA1_FD_184029 | JGI IMG/M metagenome (GOLD analysis project Ga0208957, IMG submission 184029) | Groundwater microbial communities from Rifle, Colorado - Rifle Oxygen_injection A1 (SPAdes) | ecosystem: Environmental > Aquatic > Deep subsurface > Groundwater | place: Rifle, Colorado, United... | reverse complement strand
CGCGGTCAACGGTCAATGCATAAAAAGGTCGAGTATTATTTTTTTGAGTTATTTTTTTGTGCCACAAAGTCCACTTATCATCAGACCATAAAAGACTTTTATCTGAAGCAAAAATCTGCAATTGTATAAGTCGATCATAAACATATCGGGTTCGCTGTTTAAGCCTTTCAAGATTATGTAAGGGGTTATAATAGCTTGGCCCCTTAAGCAGCGATATTAAAATAGCTGCCTCATAAGGGGTGATTTCTTCAATTTTTTTACTAAAATAAAAAGACGAAGCGGCATAGATTCCCCGAACATGAATTCCTTGCAAACTACCCCAGTAAACTTCGTTGAAATATATTTCAAGGATCTCCTCTTTTGAAAGCTTATGTTCGATATAAATGGATAAAATAATTTCTTTTATTTTTCTCGCGATACTTCGCTCATTTGTAAAAAATAAATTCTTAACCAATTGTTGGGTTAAGGTTGACCCCCCTTGCGCGAGTTTTTGTACTTGAATATCTTTTATGATCGCTCTCAAAATAGATTTTAAATCTATGCCAAAGTGATCTAAAAACCTTACATCTTCGATACCAATCAATCCTTTCCAAAATACACTTGGAATGTGATTGAAATCAATTTTATGTTGGAAACAGTAAACATCTTTGCAAGTGTTTTCGGTTAGCGCTGGAACATGAAAATTTTTATTTATAAATATTCGCTCATTTTCAACATTAATTTTTTGTTCATCCATTAATTCTTTGAGCCAGTCACTAAAGGTAACCTTTGCATCTGTAAATAAATAATAATTTTGTATATCCTCTAGCAAAACTCCCGAACCTTCCTCCAATAAATATTCTGAAACATTGTCTGCTTCAGATATCTTCTGCCCTTCACCAACCTTACTCAATTTATCAAAGGGTAAATCCCAAATCAGATACATCAGTGTGATTGACAGCAGAACAATTCCAACCAAAAACAGATACAACAATATTTTTACCGAAAATTTCCTGCTAAGCATCATATATTGATAATTAATCCCTTACTCTACATCTTAGTTTTATAGACAGTTTGTGTCCTGTTTCATATTATCTTCAATATTATACTTAAACTAGAATTATCTATCATTTCGTTCCAAGAGGTAAGTCGTGAAGAAGCTAAAAACAATCTATAAATACTCTCTCCTTTTTGCAATATGCTCCACCTGTCTGGACCTAGCCGCTACTCCGATAGACTGGAATGGGGCTGTGGGTTTTGATACAACTATGTTGCAAAACTTCCGCCGCATTAAAAGTACCACGGATAACTCCACCGGTAGACCAGGTTCCCAAGAAGTTACTTATGGTGGAAAAGATAATTCACAATTTCAAGCCTATCTATTTCGCCTAAACCCCGTCGTAATTGTAAACGACTCTGCCAGTGTATTTGGAGAATTTACCACTGGCTATGGTCGCGGTGGTTTTATGGGAGATAGCTCAATCCAATCCAAAGAAACTGATTGGGGAAATGCCCTTTATCTTCACAACACAACCGATACAACTAAAAATTCATTAAACGTTACCAAGCTTTATACCGTACTCTACTCGGATGCCTTTACTTACACCATTGGAAGACACTCTAAACATTGGGGACTTGGTACCGTAATGAACAATGGTGAAAATGTCTGGGATCATTATTCAAGTATCCGTGACGGAATTACCGTAGATTTAAAAATCGGCAGTTTTTCCATCGCCCCTTATTGGGCTAAAATTAGCTCAGAAAATTCCTTAACTGACTCAACCAAATCCAAAGAATATGGGGTGGGTGTTTTATATGACAACAGCGAAAAAGAACTAGCGTTTGGTGCCTTATATAATAAAAAAGCCAATGCACTTGGCAACGAGAGTTTTAAAACTGATGTTACCTACACTGGCACAGCCGATACTGCCTATAATTTTGGCGAAACCAACGTCAAACTCATCGATATTTATTTTAGAAAATCTTTTGGCCCATTAAATGTTGGTGTTGAGTTCCCACTAGTTAGTGGAGAGATTGGAAATATTTACCAAAACGGTCAATCTACCAAGTATAAAGCAAAGGCCTTTATAACTGAAACCGAATATAATTTTAACGAAGCTTGGAAATTAGGATTAAATCTTGGTCACGTAAGTGGAGATCCTGGCAGTGAATCCAGTTTTGAAGCCATGTTTTTGAACCCCAACTATCAAATCGCCAACATTATGTTCAGATATAATATGGATGCCATCAATAACCCCGAGACCAAAAGCCTATATGATTCTTATATAACTAATGCTAAATTTTTAAAATTTGGTGCAACCTACAATGTCTCCAAGTGGACACTCAACGGTGCTTTCATTTATGCCAAAGCTAATCAAGCAGCCAAGGCCGATCAACGATCTTACAATCACACTAAAAATAAAATTTTTAATGCCACACTTGACCAGGAAGATGACCTAGGATTTGAATTGGATTTAAATTGCACTTATAAATGGAGTGATGAAATTAATATTGCTCTCTTGACCGGTTATCATTTTACCGGCGACTATTACGCCTACACTAACGACAGTAGTATAGTAAATGAAACCGCCAATGTCTTTCTAGGCCAGCTAAGAGTTGGAATAAGTTTCTAATTCGCTAAATATTCTTCTTGATTAGGCATTACCATTGTTGGCCATAAGACATTTGTCCTTGGCCATAGTTCATGTTACCGCCAAAATTCATGTTGCTTCCGCCGTACATGCCGTTTATACCTTGTTGTCTTTGCATCAACATCTGGTTAGCTGGTGAATTCATATAATTACCACCACCAAACTGATCTTGCGGCATATTAAACTCCAGCCCACTATTTTGAGACATTATATTGTACATAGGATCGTATGAAGCATCCCCATAAGGATTATCAAACAAATAACTATCTGCGGTTCCAAAATCAATTAAACTTGTACCACCTCCAACACTATACATACTATTGCCATATTTTGCTTGTCTTTGCGCTTCTGTATACCTGGCACCCAACATTTCATACTTTCTCCAAGTGGATGCTTGGTTTTGTAATCTGGACATGTTCTTATTATAATTCTGTTCCATTATCTGTCTTTGTTGATTGCGGACATTCATACCTTTATAAAATTTACTACAGTTAGCTTGGTTTAAAACTCCAAATCCCCATGGGCTCGGTGAGCAACCTTTTCTAAGCTCCATTTCTCTAGAGTACATTTGCTCCATTTGAGCTTGATAGCCCCGAGAAGCCGCTCCCATTTGGGCATTGATCACTGGGGACATGGTTTTTTTACCAGTACTTACCAAATACTTCACTTTAGCTTGTTTAACTTTCACCTCTATTTTTTTCCCTTCACGGGCAATTTCCCTTTTAGCTTGTTCAGGTTTTAAGCGTTCTTCACCATCATGATTTACCATGGACCAGTAAACTGATTGGAGATACAGGTGTGAAGCTTTTTTCGAATTCATGGAAAGGCCTTTTGCAGCCAGCAAAACCACCACTTCATCAGCTCGCCCAGTTTCATCAGCATACATACCGATAAGTTCATTAAGTTGCTGTATGCTATCATCGATAACTTTTATCTCTTCTGGATTAGCTTCTTTGCGCATTTTATATCGCTTTTCTAAAATTATAATTAAAGGTTCTATATATTCTGTTTCAAGTTTAAAACGAAGTTCATCGTATTCCCTACTTAGAGTTTTGATATCCTCCGCACCCTCTTCGAGCATATTCTCTGCCAAACCACGCATTTTTTCTACAATGTCCTTCATTTGATTTTTTATGTTTTTATATTCCTTATTATCATTTCCAATTTTATCTTTCACAAATAAAATATCCTCTAAATATTTTATATGAGCACCGGAAAGTTTTTCGATATCATCTTTTTGAAAAATTTCAAATATTTTTTCTACATGCCTTTGAATACAATCTTCTTGACCTGAACATTCCTCAAGATTAATCATGTCTGCAAGCATTCTAGAATCATAAAGAGGTATCTCTTTATCTTCCATATTAAAATTTTCTGCTCTAAAACAAGAATCCTCTTGATGAATATTGGCAACTGTTCCTTTTCTGGCAGTTAATCCATCGTAGGGCGAATGCATATAAGCATAGACTTTATCAATATCATCAACTTTTACCGGTGTGGTTAAGTGAACCATTCTACCAGATTCTATGTCCTCGTCTGGAACAATATCCACCACTTCAACCCCTTCCTTTACTTTTATTCTCTTAGCAAATCGATTTTCGAAACATTTGGTTAATCGAGCATCTTGGGATAAACGATTCATCTCTTTTTCACTACCAAATATTTCATTAACAATTCTAGGATTTTTTTCAAAAAATCTATTTCGAACCTTTACAAAAAAACCCAGTTTTTTAGGCTTCTCTATAGTCGAAATTTCCACTTGGGGATCCAAACATTCTTTAATATGAGTCGGAATAAAAATTTGTATATCAACTTTGTCACCTGTAACTATTTTTTCAATCCTCGGAGGATTATTTTCAAAGTTGGCTACCGTTTTTAACAAATCCCAAGAAAGGTAATTTCTAGAATCAACACACTTGGTTTCTTTAGCAATATTAACTGCTGCTTGTGGCACTCCAGCTACTGTATGGTTTGAACTAGTTAACCCCGCATTTGATGATACACCACCCGAACTTCCCGGAAAATTGAATACCAGCGCAGACGCCGATCCAGAAATGGTCATCGCTAAAAGCATTGCTAAAACAACTTGTTTTTTTAGTAAACCCTTCATGAATAAAACCTCTCTTAGGTGCTAAACCTACAAAACTCTACAAGCTATTGTTCGGTCAATCGAAATAATTCTTTAATTCAAGGGAGTAAATGAGTATAATTTTCAGGTCGATTTAAATAGGCTTTATTGGATTTGATAAGGATCAACATCTATTTTAATCCCTACTCTTTTGGTTGGAACGTATTGTTTTTGTAAAGTACTTAATAAATTGTGTAGGTTATTAACATTTTCACCTCTCAGCATAAACACCCAGGTATATTTATTTACTTTTTTTTCTATAAGCGCTGTTCGAGGACCCAACACTACAATGTCTTGAAAATATTTCTCTCCTAAATTTTTTAAAAACTCTCCCATAATTTCTGCTTCTTCAATGACCTCATTTTGTTTTTGGGAAGTCACATATATGATGGCAATCTTTGAGTAAGGCGGCGACTTACTCATTTTTCTAAGTTTTATTTCATCCTCATAGAATAAATTAAAATCATGATCTTTTACATATTGATAGACCCGGTTTTCCGGCGCAAGCGTGTGAATCAAAACTTCGCTATCTTTTCCGAATCGACCCGATCGCCCGGAAATCTGGGTTAACAGTTGGTAAGCTCTCTCGTTACTTCTAAAATCCGGAAAATTTAGTTGTAAATCTACACCAAAAATTAAAACCAAATTAACATTTTTAAAGTTGTGGCCCTTGGATAACATCTGGGTACCCACCAGAATATCAATTTTCCCTCGGTGAAAATCATCTAATCTCTGTTCTAATTTTTTAAAGGTGGTCACATCATCTCGATCAAATCGACCAATAGTTTTGGAGGGAAAAACTTTTTTTAAAACTTGTTGTAATTTTTCCGTGCCAAAACCTATTTGTAAAATATTTAAATTGGAACACTGGGGACATATCTCAGGTTTTTTATCAGTATAGTCACAATATTGGCATTGAATCTCATTTTTCTTATGAAAATATTTTAGATTGATCGTACAATTAGGACAAAAAAACTGATACCCACAAGCACTACATTGTAAGTAGTTGGCGTACCCCAAGCGATTAACAAAAACTACCACCTGTTCATTTTTTGATAATGCCTCGGTGATTTTTTTTATACTGTGCTCTTTAAATGGCCAGATTTCTTGATTTTCCCGTGATTTATCTTTCCGAAGATCCACTAGATCTATTAACGGCAACTTGCTTTGATTAACTCGCTCTTTAAGTGAAAAATAATTTTTCTCATCTTTGGTTTGAAAATTATAATAAGTCTCAACACTCGGAGTAGCTGAACCAAGTATGACTGGAATTGATAACAAGCTAGCCTTTTTAATGGCCAAATCCCTGGCGTTGTATGGACATCTATCCTCCTGCTTGAAGGAGTGATCATGCTCCTCATCCACTATAATCAAGCCCAGATTATTAATTGGTAGAAAAATTGAACTTCTAACCCCTATTACCACACAAGGTTCATTTTTATTTTTAAGAGTTCTCCACATTTCATATTTTTTGGAATTACTTATAGAGCTATTGTAAGGATATATATCCACTTTCAAATACTCACTGAAGGTGTGAATAAACTGAGGAGTTAAATTAATTTCCGGTAATAAAAATAAAACCGATTTATTTTGTGAAAGCATTTCCTGAATAAGATTAAGATAAATTATGGTTTTTCCACTCCCGGTTACTCCGTGTAATAAAAATTTTTTAAATGAGCCATCAATTTCATTTTTAATTTTAAGCCAGACTGCTTCTTGATCAGGAGTCATGATAGGTAAAGTGATGTCTCCAATTCCTTTTACTGGTAATAATTTATGAGGCTTTTTCAGAATTTTAGGGAGACAATCAAAAATAAGTTTGCCAACCGGATAATGGTAATAACCTGCAATCCACTGATAAAAAAGTATTTCTTCTTGTGATAACTTAAGATCTTCGGTTAAATAATCTTCAATCGGTTTAATTTTTTCCTCGGAAATTGAATCATCCAATTGCGAAAATGATAAATTTATTTTTAAAAGGCATCCTTCTATCATTCTCTTGCCGAGAGGAACCTTGACCAAATCTCCTTCGGTAAAATTCCATTTATCTTCTTGGACGTAGCTTAGCAAAGAATCATTGAACGGTGAATTAACCGCCACATGGCAATATTTCATTTGACAAAAAAGTATGGCCCATATTGATCCCGGTAATTTACACGGGACGAGCTTCTTTCCTTGTTATCAATAATTTTTTTATATTGATCATTTAATTTACTTAAATCAGTAGATTGTGAAACATGTTTTAACTCTAAAATTCTGATAATAAAATTTCGGCCGCTGGCAGTTTTAAAAAGTATTCTTTTAGGTAACTGATGAATCCCATCAAATAACATATAATTGCCCATTACCGTGGAAATATTCTCTGTCTCACTATTATAATCTACCTTATAAAGATCCCTATTTTCATTTTTATAATAAGCTTTAAAGTTCGGTAGATTTACCATCCAAAAGAAATTACCTTCCAATCTCTGCAAAGAAACTTGGTTGTTTTTTTGATACATACTCATGTTCATCATCTCATCCATCTGTTTCTTTTTGCTTGAACTGTCTTCTTCCGAAACAGGAGGCGGTGTGGGCAAACTTTTATCTTTTTTCTCAGCTAAAAATGATTTATATTTTTCCAATTGCTTTATCTTTTCTCGGTTTAATAGCATATTGTTAGATAGAAAAGATGGTTCATGTTTCGTTAGAAATTCGACCATTCCTCTGGAATCATTTAACACCAAGCTTGATATAATTGCATAAAAAAGACTTCTTTCTAAATTTTTCTCATCTCGAATTTTGCTATGATAATCTCCTAAATAATTAACTAACTCTAAATGGGGATTTTTCATTGCTGAATTAGAGTAAACCTCTTGAAATAACTCAATTTTACTCTCTCTTTTAAGAGAAAATGTCCAGGTTAAATACTTGGTTTCTAATTTATCATGTTTTTCCAAGCTAAGGGCTTCAGGAATTTCCGATTTTATGGCATCTTTGTTCGACAAATCTCCCTCTAATTCATTATTGGCTTTTTTTTCATCGCTTTCTTCTACCTGAAACTTCAATATAATCTGATTCCCAGCAACTTCCTGATTGCCAGTGTTTTTAAACAAATCTTCCGCAGTCGGATATGCTGAAAACACATTTGAACTAAAAGTTAACAAAAGAATTAAAATAAACTTAAAATTCATTTCCCCACCATTAACAAATCAATAAAACATATATAAGATAATGTAATTGATATTACAACCATCTAACGGATTAGACTATGAAAATGACCAAGCTCCTGTTTCTTCTTATTGGCCTGCTCCTCATCAACTGTCTTCCTTCGTCACTATACGCAAAATTAAGAGATCTAGAAACAACTAGGCTTAAGTCTACTGCAGGTACAGGTGTTGGATCAATTCTTATGGAAGAATCAAGCGTTTTAAACCCTGCACCAGTTGCCTTTTTTAAGGATTCTTCTATATACTTTCAAAAATCTTCTGGCAATATTACTCAAGAAAATAGCAATAACCCCCACTCCGCCCCTCTGGACATTGACAGCATGGCTGCCATACTTACAGAATCTGGACAGGCCATAAGTGGTTCAGTCGGTTATCAATATGCAGAGGATCGGTTCGATAAAAGAAAAAGATTGATGATTTCTACAGCGGGTAGGGCCGGAGATAAATCCTCTCTGGGCGTTGCAGCAAGAATCACCCAAGATTCTTTAAGTGAAAATGGTGAAGATATTCAAAATATAAAATATAATCAGATGGTTTTGGGAGCAACGCATGTATTAGGTGAGTCCGTAACTATGGGAATCACGTTTATTGATCCCCTCAGGGAAAGGCCGAATGAGACCCGCGGTATTCTAGGTTTACAATATGTTTACGAGGATTTTGTTTTTCTTATTCTTGATGCAGGTGCTGATTATAATCAAGCATTAGCAGAAACCTTTTTGTACCGGGGAGCCGTTCAGTTTAAGGTTTTTGGTGATTTTTTTGTCAGAGCCGGTTTTTTTACGGATGAAGGGCTAAATGAAAGCGGTAGCGGTGCAGGACTTAGTTGGGTTCAACCTAAGTTAATGTTTGATTTCGCCATAAAAAATACCGACATCAAAGAAAGTGTAGCTAAAAATATTGAATCAGAAAAAATTAAAGAAACCTCCTTCTCACTCTCATATAGGTTTTAGGTAAAATAAATGTCTGCTGCCAAAAAAAATAAAAATGAAGGCCCAAGCCGAGCCATGATCATGGGTTACAAATGCAGACTTGATTACATCAAGCAAGGCCAGATGTATGAAAACAAAGGTGAGTTAATTAATGCCATAACCGTCTACGAAAAGTATTTTGAAGTAGTCGCCAAATGGCACAAAGTTGAAAAAGAAAAATTGAAACCTGAGATGTTTAAAAAACTGACGAAAGAAGGCCTCATTAACGAAAAAGAAGATGACCTTCATGAAATTTTTCTAATAAGCCTAGTTTCTTGGAACTTGGCAAGAATTTATGCCTATAGTGACAAAGAAAAACACTTAGAAAAATTAAAAATTATGTTAGATCGCTTTGTGCTTTTTTCAATTGGTTATAAATTTCAATTTTTAAACTGCGAAACTCTTCGAAAATATTTAAAAAAAGTCACGGGTCCCCAAGAAAAACTCATGGAAGAAGCTTATCAAAAACTCCGAGTTCATTCCAAGAGATGTTATTTGGCTACTCACTGTTACGGAGAAAACCATCCACATCTTTTTATCCTAAGAAATTTTAGAGATAATTATTTAGACAATTGGGGGGGGGAAATATTTTTGAAATTCTACTATACCTTATCCCCTGGTATGGTAACTTATTGCCAACAGCATAAATATTTTGATCAATGCCTATCCCCAGTAGTTCGCTTCCTCATCCGTTTAATAGTTTTATTTCTTCCAGCTAAAAATAAGAATAAAATATGCACGAAATAAAAAAATTAATACTTAAAGAATGGTATAAATTTTTTCTAGCTTCGTTGGTGCTGTTATTTGTTCTTATGTCTATTTCAAATTTAATCTCAGGACTACTTCGAAGCAATGTCAGCGGTTTTGAAGTATTAATGAATTATATTATTGAAGTACCCAGTTTTATGAGCAAGATATTGCCATTATCCTGCCTGACTGCTTCCCTTTTCTCAATCAACAAGCTAAAAGATCGAAATGAACTAACGGCGCTATTCTCCCTCGGTTATTCCAGAAAAAACTTCGTTATTACCATTTTACAAGCTTCATCAATTATTGCTGTACTCAATTTTTTTAATTCTGCTTACATCCAACCTTTTTTTAATGAAAATAAATATATTCTTATTCCCAACGTAGATAAATTTAAAAATTTAAACAGCGAAGGGCTGCGTTCAAGTACGATTGGCAGCGGTAAAATATGGTACAAAGGCGAAAATTATTTTTTTTCCTTCACCGCTTTTGACAAAGAATCCAACTCCATAATGGATTTAGCCATATATGAGTACTCAACTAATCATAAATTAACTCAAATAACGAATGCTAAAAAGGCGGTTTATCGTGACCAGAAATGGGTTTTTCATGACGGTAAAACCATGAATAATTTAAATAATTTAAAATTTCCTCAAATTGAATCTTTTATTACTAAAGTTTTCCCTCTCCAAGAAACCCCCAGCGATTTTGAGAAAATTGAAGCTGACATCACAACCTTAGATATTAAGAAACTGTGGGAATATATAAAAAGTTTAGATGAGGTAGGTATCAATACTAGCTCCTATAAGGTCACACTTTTAGATAAATTTTCGACATCTTTTATTTGCTGCATTCTGGCTTTGATAGCATCAATGTCTATTTTTAATCCTAATCGTCGAAGCAGTTCGTTTGGCAAAAACGTTTTATTTACCCTGGTTTTTGCTATCCTATATTGGTTAATTTATTCGTATACTTTTGAGCTTGGAAGGAGCGCCAAAGTCAACCCTTACGTTGCAACTTTCATAATGCCTCTGCTTTTTACATTATTTTTAATCTATAATTTTTTTCGTTACCGAAAAATCCATTAACCTATGAATTTTTTTGTGTTATACATTTTGATATGAGCAACTTATCTTTTTTAGAAAACTACAAGCTGGAAGGTGAATTACTAGAAATCCACGAATTTCCAGACCCCATTTTAAAAAAAATGGCCAAAGAGGTAACAGTTTTTGATGATAACCTTGCTAAGACAGTAAAAAACATGCTCTACACCATGTACAATGCCCCTGGTCTTGGGCTAGCTGCTCCTCAAATTGGTATAAGCCAGCGTTTTTTTGTAATGGATATTGATTATGATCGAGAAAAAATAACCAACGCTGAGGGTGAAGAAGAAACACGAATGAGCGCTTTTAACCCAAGAGTATTTATAAACCCTAAACTTTCCAACCATCAAGGCGAAATTTTTTACGAAGAAGGATGCTTAAGTCTTCCGGGTATCTACGAAAAAGTTAAACGAGCGCAATCTATTTCAGTAGTCTATCAAGACCTGCAAGGAAAAGTTAAGGCTTTGGAAGCGGCTGATCTTCTAGCTATCTGCATACAACACGAAACTGATCATCTAGATGGCATTGTCTTTTTAGAACGGTTAAGTCTTATGAAAAGAAAATTCATTAAAAAGCAATTTTTAAAAGATCGCAATAAACAAACTTTTTAAGTGGAATAAGCATTGGAAAAACTAAAAACAATTTTCCTGGGAACCCCCGATTTTGCCCTTCCTTCCCTGGAAATGCTTTTTAATCACCCCTTAATTGACTTAAAATATGTTATTACCATGCCAGATAGAAAAAGTGGTCGCGGTCAACAACTTCATTCTCCTCCAGTAGCTTTATATGCCAAAGAAAATAAAATATCCCTGATTCAAACGGATTGTATTAATCAAGAGAAAGAAATATTGCAAAAATTTCTAGAAGAAAAAATAGATCTAGCAATTGTTTTAGCTTTTTCTCAATTTTTAAGTGAAGAATTTTTAAATATCCCTAAGCTTGGTTGTTTTAATATTCATACCTCCCTTTTACCCAAATACCGGGGAGCTGCACCCATTCAATATGCTCTCTTAAATGGTGACCACATGACCGGTGTATCTATTTTTAAGATTGTTAAAAAAATGGATGCTGGCGAAGTGGCTTTATTACAATCAGTATCAATTGCAGAAAATGAGACTTTTGCCGATCTTTATTCCAAATTAAAATTTCAATCAGCACTTTCGCTCAATACATTTATCCGGCAAATTCACGATGGTAATCTTAAATTAAGGCCACAAGATGAAACATCCGTTTCATTTGCACCTACCTTAAAAAAAGAAGATGGTTTCATTGACTTTAAAAATCACACTCAAACTAAAATTATTAATAAAGTTCGCGCGCTTATACCGTGGCCTGGATGTTACTTTTTTATAAATGAACATCGTTACAAGCTTTTGGAAATTGAACCCCATAATAAAAATTTAGATCCTGGTAATATTTATACCGATATGGGGGAATTATTAATTGGATGCGCCGATAATAAATCTCTACGCTTAAAGTCACTTCAACGAGAGGGCAAAAATATCACATCCGATCTTTTATTAATCAATGCCTTCAAAAGTAGAAATGAATCTCTGAAAATCAATCCAGAAAGGAACCCGCCATGACCATTATTTCACCCAGTATTCTCTCTTGTGATTTTCTAAATATTGAAAGTGAAGTTAAAGCGCTCGCAACTTGCCAAAATATATGGATCCATCTAGATATTATGGATTCGCATTTTGTACCTAATCTAACTTTCGGAGGACCAGTAGTTAAAAATTTACACAAAATCACCAAGCATCCACTGGATGCGCATTTTATGGTCACTAACCCCGAATTTTTTCTAGACGATTTTAAAAATTATAAAATTCATAATTTCACCTTTCACCTGGAAGCTTGCCATGATCCAGTGGACTTTATCATCAAAGGAAAAAAACTTTATCCCAGCTTAGGTATTTCCATTAAACCCAAAACGCCTGTATCCCAAATTCCCAAAGACGTTTTAGCAAAAACCGATCTCATTTTAATTATGTCTGTTGAACCTGGCTTTGGTGGACAGAAGTTTATGGAAGATAGTTTCAATAAGATTAAAGATCTTGATCAGCTAAGAAAAAAAAATAATTACCACTATCAAATCCAAATTGATGGGGGTATTTCTAATCTAAACGCTAAAGAACTCACCCGGGCCGGTGTTGATAATTTGGTAGCTGGTTCATATATTTTCAGTGGTTCTCCCCAAAACTATCCACAGATGGTGGAGAGTTTGAGGCCCAAGATAGATCTCGAGTAATTCAAAGTTTTTAATTACACTTCCTAATAAAATATACCCGATAATTTAATTTAATTTACAATCTTTTAATATGCCCTGCTCTAATTGTCTGAAGATAATATTATTTGATTTTGATTCACCTGTCCTAAAATCAATATCAAGAGTACTTCCATCCTCAAAAGTAAAAAATCCTTGCGAAAGCTCATTGGTTTGTTTTTGTCGGTATACATCACCGGACGCAATCTTCGTCTCTCCTTTCTCAAATCACTGTAAAAATTCAGGATAAGTTGTGACTTTATCTAGCCAGTTATTAATTTGAACATTAATTGCATGTTGCTTATCTTCTGGCGACATAGAAATATACGATCTCAACTTTCCCGTATCATTTGCTACACAATAGCTTTCAGATGAATACTGCAAAATTAAAGCATCGATCATATCAGAATTATTAGGAGTAGGATCAATCTTTTTAAGCGATCCAAATCCATTAGATAATAAGGCCAAAAAATCTGCCTTGGTCAAGCGAGGATATTTCCCTTTGATTTTTTTTTGATCCATTGTCATAAACATATAACCATCATTCATAATTCCGTAGGGAGGATATACATCGCACTCATATCCTTCAAACATGGTTCCAATAACATGAAATAATTCGTGAGCAAATAATCTTGGTTTTGAGTATATATCCCATTCACTGGGACTTGCCCTTGTCGCTTCAGGCAATGCTACCACCGAGATAGGAATAAACCCGGTATTTTTTTTAAGATGATTATTATGGACAGCATTTCTCAAATTCATTAAATACATTCTATAATTTTTTTCTTTGAGTTGATAAGCTGACAAGTAATCACTATCCTTGCCAAAATCGACAATAATATTTAATTTGAAAAATTCATTATTATAAGTATTTTCAATTGAACGAACCATATCATTTATCATTTTTACTAGCTGTGGACTTTCAATAAAAGAGTCTAGATTCTTTACAAATAAGGATGGATCGGGTTTTTCTTCTGGAAGTGAGACCTTCAAAACCTCGTCAATATTTGTCCTTGAAAATGTACCTGCACCAAGTAATCGAATGGGGACTGTAAAATTAACAACTCCATTTTTTTGATAGAATTTTACTGTCCCGCCGCTAAAACCACGGGTCCCGGCCAAATAACTATATTCCTGCCCCTCTTCAAAGAAGTCAGCCAAATTAAATTGACTTTGACATAATCCAATTCCATTAATTAAAGCAAAACTAAATAATAAAACTATCAATTTTCTTTGCATAATAATGTCCCATTTTGTCTGGAATCACAGCTTGTAATTAAACCTTATTCAGAGATATAACATTTTTCAAAATAAACTCAACGAATTTAATAATTTTTGTAAGAATTACCAATCTTTCAAATAGCAGATCTATACCAAAACTTCACTAATAATTTTCAGGGGTTTCTTTATACTGAATACTGATCATTTCTTTAGTGCAATTTGTAGTCCACGCTAATATAGAACAGAAACCTGCTTGAAAAATTCGATAACTAATGTTACCCATAATTCCAAATCTAAGGATATAAAATGAAATATTTATTTGCCTCACTATCACTCTGGCTCGGCATTCTTTCTCTGGTTTGTGCCAATACCCCCACTCTGGCAGATAAACTTGAAAATCAATGGCAAATATATAAAAATGCTCAAAATTACCTTTATCAAGTTGTAAGCAGTGGAGAAAAAGTTGACCGCACAATTTGGGAAAAAAAGCTAAAGCCAGATGGTGAGTGGCAATTTACAGACAATGATTTAATAAATTTAAAAAAAATCCAATCAGATAGGATTTTTTTTGCACAAAGGATGGCTCACCAAAACTCAATCATTAACTTTGATGCCTTCAGAACACTTCCCACCGAGGAAGCAAAAAAAATTATTCATAATTTTTGCCAGCAAATGCCAAAGGGGGGAATGTTACACGTTCATCCCTTTGGAACCTTCAACCGAAACACACTCACTCAACTCATGATGCAGAATGATCCAATCATTGATTGGACAAATTACCTTGAATTTTTTAGTAACCCAACTAATGCTTGTACCATATATCCCGAAGAAAATAATTGGATGAGTACTTTCATTAATGGAATAAAATTTTCTGATTTATCTCAAATAGATCA
>Ga0208957_1001100_pt1 | contig 15168 bp, 8 predicted proteins | sample RifOxyA1_FD_184029 | JGI IMG/M metagenome (GOLD analysis project Ga0208957, IMG submission 184029) | Groundwater microbial communities from Rifle, Colorado - Rifle Oxygen_injection A1 (SPAdes) | ecosystem: Environmental > Aquatic > Deep subsurface > Groundwater | place: Rifle, Colorado, United... | reverse complement strand
ACGCGTTCATAGTCGATGTCCAGCTTGAACCAGTTGAGGCCGAGCGGCCTCACCCATCGGTCAACGAGTTTTCTGATCCGGGCTTTCTCGAAGGCAAATTCTTTGTCGGTCATTTTGAGTCCTTTGGCACTTTATCGCTAATGTGCCGGTGATATTACTTGTTGCCGCCGAGATTGGTTCCTTTGACTTTAAGCGTTTTTCCCACCCAGAGATTCTTGAACTCGGCAATCATTCTGTCTCGGTACGCCTCGCCTTGCGCCTTGTCGAGATAACAGATCGTCATGTGAGGCTTGTACGACGAGAAGGTGTTGACGTGCGGCAAGAACTCAAGCCGATGGTGTCCCGCGAGAAGACCGTCGGTGACTTTGATGTGCGCCACAATACACCAGTAGGGTTCGTCGGGATAGGGGCTATCGAAGTACCCGATGTCCGCGATTTCTACTTCGTTGAGTTCCCACCCTTCCAGCACCCTCCCTATGTGCGAGGCGTAGTTCTTCCCCTCTTCCAAAAGACCGTAGAGCAGCGTGATGTGTGCAACCTTCCCGACAACCCACCCGTCGATCCAGAACCGTTCTTTGTTCTTGGCGTAATACAGCGCGACACCCGCCCCGTCAAATTCGATGGAGTACATGTTGTCGAGCGGCTCAAGGTCAAGCATCACGCAGCCGAGCTTGTTCAGGTTGATGCCAAGCCATTCGTACACTTGTTTGAACTGATGCGAGCTTAGTTGTGCCATTTCGTCCTCCTTACTAACATTGCCTGTGTTATTGTGCAGAAGTTTGGTTACTGTCCTTTTCAGAAGGATACATCCTTGTTTTAGTGTCCCCAGAATAAGGTCATACCCTTGTTTGGTGAGCCTATTAATAGCTCGGTGAACCTATTTCTTTTAGGTTCATCGTTTCTTGGGTGGTTTCTTGGGTGGTTTCTTGGGTAGCGTCGGTCGCCAGTCCCTTTCAATAAGTGCCACCATCAGCCTGAGCCAAACTGTTTGCTCGTGTTTCTTGCAGAACTTCGCACCGGGGATGTCCGGGTCAATCGTCCACGCTCCGACAGCAGGCTTGGAACACTCGGAACATTTGGCTCGTTTCTTCTGCGAGTTCTTCTTACTTGCAGTCATTTTGATTCACCGTTACCTGCCAGATATACACTGTCTACGTTTCGATGACCGATTTGTAGATTTGACCCTTGCATCCTATTTCGCTCAAGTGCCCCAGTAGGCTACTTAGGGGATATACCGTGCAATGTCCAGATACGTCTGAATCACGTACGTTTATGCGTGAATCTGGACAGTTTGACAAGTGGAGTGTCCTGATAATGTCCTGATTCCCGCCATCACGGTAGATTCAGTTCACGTTGACCTTTCACTGGCTGATTACCAACCATCCCCGTCGGTTCTTACCGCTCGATAGGTGCTTTCATTCGCACAAGTGGACGTTTGAAGTCTCAATTTGTGATTTCAAGTTGTCCGGGATTACCGGACTACTGACTTGTGCCGTGTGGTGGAGTCGAGCCACCGGGGAGGATGTCCTCAACAGATTTACAGTCTGCCCCCGCCCCACTACGGGACTAACACGGCAATTAAGGCTACGTCATTTCGGCTGTTAACTGACGCCGAGGCCGTCGCCATTCCCATTGTGAGTATTTTCACTCAGTTCGTTGAGTAAAAATCCCCTTCCGATAATCTTCCGACGTTCTGAATAAATCTTCCGTTGAGTGTCATACTGGGGTTGCATCCAGTAATGATACGCGCTGTCCATTGACGGCATATCGCCCGTACAGTGTTCTGAAAATTCATTGTCAGGGCAGGCCATACGTGCAACTTTAACCTGTGAGTGCAAATCTGCATCATATACTAAGATATCCATACGTTGCTTTTTCGCTCCGGTCATTTTACAGTCGCGAGAAAATGCCCTGAGTAGCCCTGATCCTTTGACCAAAGATACGCGACGGCGGCACGCTTCCCTCCGACATATCCCTTGCGATGATGCCATGCGTCCGTACCCGAGATGCTTGGCAGAACGCGCACCGTGACGTTGCCCGTTGTGTCCTCAGCGTTATACTCGAATCGTTTGCTTGTGTGCGTATGTCCAATGTGCCATTCCCTGCATACAGCATCCCCAAACTCCTTCGGGCGTTCGCTTGCCATGATGGATTGCAGGGAACTGTGCTTTTCCTCGTCGCCGTGGGTAAAGCCAATCAGACACTTGCCGTAGGACTTGTACTTCCGCGGAGATGGGGAAACGTCAACACTCACGCGGTCGTTGAGTCGATACCACGTTTGAAGCGCAAAGGCGAGATGGTAGGATGTTGTGCGGTCATGGTTCCCTGGAACCCACAGAACGTCCACCGGAGCGATCGCGGAGAGATAGTCTAGGGCTTTGACGCAGGAGACTACGCCCGCATGAAATATCTTGGGATAGCGGGAATCGGTTTCAAGCTGCGTCCCGTTGACGGTTGTGTTCGCTGGATTGTCGATGTGAAAGAAGTCCTGTCCGAGTGGAAACAGGATGCGTTCAATCGGGAAGCCCCTTGCCTTTGATGCCAGTTCAACCACTGCGTCGTGATAGAGTCGTTCTGCGATTTTGAGATCATAGTCCACGCCCGTCTCGGCTCCCCATGCGAGTTTGCCGAAATGAGAATCGAATACGCTCACTTCCAGTAAGTGCGGATTCTGCACACCCTTAATGATTGGATGCTTCGGGTACTTTGGAGAGTGCTTCGCCATTGTCTCCATCAGCATTTCGAGGCCGTCTTGGACTTCCTTCTTGACCTTGCGACGGAGCCATACCTTCACCTGCCAGAGTTCGACGGTAACAGGGTTAGGAACCTGCGTTGTGTGTCCAGTTGCTTTGCCCTGAGTATAGACGAGATCCTTGTCGATGTTCTTGGTGTACCCGTCCCATTTGTTGACAACGTAGCGGTCAACCTCCCATATTCTCAGATCGACTTTTGCCTCTTTGAGCGCGGCCTCAACGGTTCGGACAGTTCGAGATTGTGAATGAACGGCAATGAGATCACCAGAGCCTTCCACGGATATTGACTCCCGTGGTTCCCCTGCCTGCGCCTTCTCCGCCTTCTCACCCTCCCGGCGCTTGATGTCACTTAGACTTGTTCTTGCCATTTTGTGTCCTTCCGTAGAGTTTTCTCAGCTTGGACAGTTCGGCGTCGGTGAGTTTCTCAAATGGGACCTTCTGACCGTTCCCCTGGTCGTAGGTGTTGTACCACTTCATAAACCTGAACTCCGCGATAGACGCTTTGTTGCCCCAGAGATTGCGGTGTCCGTTACTGAGGTCGGGTTCCTTGAAGTCGCTCAACATTGGGTGCGCCGTGTGTCCGTCAAGTGATCCCACGATGATTCCCAGTTCGGCGGCGAGGTCGCGCGTTGGAACGAGGTCGCCATCGGGAAGGGCGTTCGCAAAATCAAAGATTCTCTGCGTGAGTCTGGGGACTTTTTGTGACGGGTCGAACGATGTGCCGCGGATACGGAGTTTCATTTTTGTCGCCATAGACTGAATCCTCTAACTGTGAGAGAATCGCCAGTATGAAACAATGGCTGTGTAGGTCGCTAGAATGAGGTACGCGTTTGGAATGAACTGCTTGCCGAGATGGAAGCCTCCGAGTGAGGCCGTAATCCAGGACTTGTCGGTAATGGAATCAAACGGGTTGGCTATCCAGTAGAAAACATCTTCTGCGAAAGCCCAGCAGGGGATGAACAGCACCATGCCGAAGAAGTGACCGGAGAGGAAAAAGATGTACGCATCAAGGCCAACGGCGTAGGTCAAGACCATCAGGAACATCGGGCCGTGGTAATCCCTCACAAAGTACTTGAGGAAATCTGGAGGCCCGATGTGTAGCTGACAGTTACCAAACGTGAATTTTTCGATGCGCCCATAGATGAGCGCCGAAAGAAGAAACGTCATTAGCCCAAAGAGTGCGACAAGCATTACTCGACCCTTTCCCGGATTACATTATGCTCTAACGGTACCCAAAGGCAAGAAGAATTATTAAGCTGGTCCCGTTACGGTGCTCGACTTTTCGCTCGTTGCGGTGCTCGATTCCGAAGTCGTTGTGGTGCTCTCTTTCGCCTTCGCTTTCACGGCTGCGATCTTCTGGAACACCCAATCGGCTCCCATGTAGCAGAGCGAGGCTGTTGCGATGTAGTCAAGCCACCATGCCCACGCGTTCCCGTTCAGGTGCAAGCCGAGAAGGTTCACCATCACGGAGTAGTTGAACACTCTCAGGTAGATGAGCGCAATGACGAAGTTCAGAGCCTTCAGCGTCCCCTCTGAGAGTTTGGTGTTCCGGTAGAGGCCGAAGAATAGCTCTTTGGCTATCCCCCAAACGCCCTTCGCGGAGATGCCTTTGATGACTTCAATCACGGCGGTGATGAACACCATGAACACCATGAGCTGCACGGCTTGGAGAAAGAAGTTCTGTGATATTTCCATACCGCCTCCTTAGTGTGATTTGCCAAATAGTTGAGACACTTTGTCTATCGCTTCGCCTACACTTATACCAAACATCACAAGCACGGAAAAGACCAAAATGATTGCGACCGCATAGGCAACGATCTTGTGCGTGAGCATATTCGTGATGAATCTGAGTACCGGGCTTCTCTCGCAGAGACGTTTCCACGACCGCCAGAACTCTGCCTTTGCGCGGATTGCTTCGGTTGCGCGCCATAAGACCTCCCCCCTGTCTTTCAGGTTGGCAATATCTCCCTTGACAGCCTTGATGTCGGCGTGGTGCTGTGTGAGCACGCATTTAAGGCCCATTACTCCATTGACGGGGATTTCATTCAGGATGTAGTTCACTCCCTTATGTGTCTCGTCTACTTTGGTTTCGAGATGCTTCAAGAATTTCCGGTCCGCGGCGTTCATAATTCGGATTTCCCGTCTGGGTTGTGAGTGAGTTATTTGACGAGCGTGACGCCCGATTTGGGCTTCGAGAATGTTGTACGCTTTTCTTCCATCTGCTTCAAATAGTCCTGCGCTGCCATTGAGCCGTATCTGCCGAGGAACACGGTTCGCAGTTGTTCGTCGAGTCCTTCGATCTTGAACAGCATCTTCCCCGATGCACCCCTGACACCACCTTCGTTTATCGCCTTGATACCTTCAAGGCTCTTTGCGACCTGCCTGCCGCCATAGGGGAGTGCCAGCACCGGCACGTTTCGGAGTAAGAGTTCAAAGCCTTTGTCCACCTGTTTCTCATTGCCGTGGATGAGGCCGCCACCTACGCGGTAGGCTCCTACGCCGACATCCTTCACTGTCTGAAGTACCGCCGGGGAACCGAACTTGCCTGAGCTTCCGAGTGCTTCTTGAACATCCCGATCCTGTTCACTCAGAACGAGTTTCATAAACGCGTTGTAGAACGGCACGAATGTCGATGGCGACCACGGGGCTGGAAGTCCGAGCTGGTCGTAGACCTGATTGACCGCCAGTGCTCCACCCAGAAGCGTTGCGAGCTTTCCGGCTCGTTGCCAGTTTGTCGGTGTGCCGCGCTTGGAAAGGAGATCATAGACGACGTAATTCATCAGGTTGTTGGTGTAGACCTGGAACTGTCCGATCGTACCCGAGACTGTGCGGCTTCGCATGATGGGTGACTTGAACATCCTGCCATAAGCGGCCTGAGTCTTCTGTGCGAAATCATCCGCCAACTGCACAGCCTCTGTGAAGTCTTTACCCTCTGAGAGCGCCTTCTTCAGTCCTGAGTTGAATGACATTCTAACCATCATCCGGTCGGCGGCTTCAATGTGCCATGCAGAGAGTTTTTCAAGAGCATGGAACCGTGACGGGTTCACGTCCTCTATACCCTCGTATTCCCTCAGCCGGAGAATCTCGGAATACTTCTCTGCAAGACGCCACCCTTCCGGCGTGAACGTCGAAGCGATCCCCTTCACCGCATTCCTGATGCCCGCCTCTGCGAACGTCTGGGGAAGGGATGAGAGCTGGGTGGCAAGGACCTGGAAGTTGCCTAAGATCAGGTTCTTGCCGATTCGGATGGAGACCGTGTTCAGAATCTTGTTGAACGATTCCGGCATGGAGCGGTCTATCGTGCTCGATTTGTTTGCAATCCCTTCACCCAGCCAGTCGGTGAAATACCTTGACGCATTGGGCGGGAGATGCTTCACGTACGCCCTCGCGGTGGTGAGTGGCTGGGTCTTGTGGATGTTGCTGATCGCCGGACGGTAGTAAACCTCAAAGGCTCCCACGGCGTCTTCTTTGTAGGGTCCACCCTTGCGCTCAAGCATGAAGCGGAAGAAGGGATTGTTGGGCTTTGTAAACTCGACCGCTTTCAACACTTCCGATGGAATCCGGGAATCGCTCAAAGAGCCAAAGAACTCGTTGACGAAGCTAAGTTCCTGGAAGTGTGTGATGTAGTTCGACCGCTTGTGAATGGGATCGAGATTCACCTGCGAGCGTTCGTGGTTTAGCCTGTCAAGCAGGGTGGTGTACTTATCCTTCAGCCAGTTGGCGACAGCTCTCTCGTTGGCGTCCAGTCCCCCGGCAAGCCTGCCCTCGATGGATTGGAATATCCGCTTTGATGATGGGCTGTCCTTCTTGATCCGGTTCTTTTTCAGAATCCCCTGAAATTCACCGTTGACATCGTGGATTTCTTTTGTCGCATCGAAGTTCGCATCTTCGAGCGGACGCACGACGGCTTTTCGGAATGGACCGTTGACCTTGCCTTCGATCTTCTCGGTGGCCCGCAGGTAGTCGGTTGTCGAGAACTTGCCAGCCTCGAAGCGGTTCAGGTCGTTCATTCCCCCGGCTGCTTTGGCAAATTCCTCATTGATGACGACGCCCCTGCGATTGGAATTGAAGGTGTCGATGATTTTGCCGTACACGTCGGTGTAGAGTCCGGGAACACCGAGGTCACCTGCCGGTTCCTTCTTCGGAAGCGGCCCTTCAGCCTCTTTCGGCGGAGATGCTACCCCTTCGAGATGCTTTTCTTCTGTGGTGGCTCCCGCAATCGCTTTTCCCAGTTCTTTCGGATCTGCTATTTTCTCGATAGCCAACCGTTCTTCGCCTGAAAGGTTCTTCCCTTCTGTGGCGAGATAGTCCTTTACTTGGGTTGATACTTCTTTCACCGCTTCGCGCCCGGTGAGGGCTTTGGAGAGTACTGAGCTTTGAATCTCTTTCAGTGCTCCAAGTGCTTTGGGGCCTAGTTTTAAGAGTGCTGGGCCTGCAATGGCCGCGATGGTGATTGGGCCGAGAATGCCCTTCAGACGTTCCTTGTCCTCATCAGACATTCCAGGGATCGCGTCAATGGAAAGATAACTTCCAGCAGCTAGTCCTTGGAGGAAGAGTGATTGCCCTTTCTCGAGTACGGATTTCTTCATCTCCGGGGTGATATTCATGGCATGGACGGGTTCATTTTTCCTCCGCAGTTCACTTGCTGCGTTTTTCGCACCTTCTCTCGTTGGGTAGGCATTTATCAGGTTGTCGCCATCATACACCCCCCAACGACCATCTCCTGTCTCACCATAACCTATGTTCTCGCCATTGTTTTTATATCTATTCCCGATGTCCGCTTCCTCTACCTTCGCTCCCCACCCCTTTCCGAGTTTGTTCGCGTAGTCAACGAGGATTTTGTCGTAGAAGCCTTTCATGCCTTCGCCACCGATGGTAAGGTCTTGGCCTTCAAAGGATTGTTCTGCCTCTCCGGTACGAATTTTCTCGGCAATGGATTTGCCTACCACGTCTTCGAGCGCAACTTCCTTTCCAGCTATGGTCGCCTTGCCTTCAAGCGGAATATTGTGATTGAACACTGGCTGATTATTCTTCCATGCGATGACGTTGACCTTGCCTTCCTCGGTCTGCTTCATCACTTTGGAACGCATCGACATTCCAACCTTCCTTGCCAATTCTTCTGATCTTGCTTCCTCGGCGGGTGTTAGTATCCCTTCCTCTCCGTTTCTCCATGTCTTCTTGACGAGTTCGTGGTATTCCGCTTCCTCTGGGGTGAGTTTCATCGTCCCGGCATCACGCCTCATTGCGTAGATTTTGTCCACGTTCTGACGGAGTGCTTCATTGTAGCGGTCTACCTGTTGAGAGCCTTTCGTCCATGCGATACGATCGTACCCGTTATCGACGGCGTACTTCACCATTCTACGGAAAGAGAGTTCTTGCCAGGTGGATTTGAAAGGAGCGTCAGGAACGGTGGGGGACCTTCCGATAGCCCAATCTCGTAATTTTCGTCCGACCATTTGGTCTAAGTATTCTTGACGCACTTTCTGTTCGGGCGTGTACTCCTTCCCTTCCCACGTCATTCTGTTAAGGTTTTGGAGTTCCTTCATCTCTGGCGTGAGTTGCTGCTCGGCCTCTCCCCTATACCCCTCTTTCCTTCCTTTCTGGTGCCAGTCGGACTGGATTTCTTCGATGAAAAGAGTACGCTTACCGCCCGTCTCTCTCTCGTTGAATCTGATGTGAGCGAGTACGTTGGGTTCGTCGAAGTGAGAGGAACGGAAGGTGTTCTCCATGCTCGTTGGCTCTCCGGCGTTCGCGCGCTTGAGGCTTGCGTCGATTTCTTTCTGAACCGCTTCGCGTGTCTCTGTACCGTAGGGAGATCGTTTTCCGTCAGGCATTTCTGCATACCAGAGGCCATCGCTACCCTGCACGACTTTCGCCCTCTGCATCCTTGTCGGCAACGTCAGCAATAACTCCCTGTAGCTTCCTTCTTTGGAACCGGGGAGTTGGTACTGGGAGAATTTGGTTTCATCTGCGGTCATTTCGTCCCGACCGGGATGATTGAAGTATCGCTCGGCGTAGAGTTTCGCATCCTCGGCAGACGTAACAACACCCTTACCAACATCAACCTTGCGTCCGTCGGGTGCGGATACATGCCATTGGTGTTGATCTTCGGTCACAGTCATTTCGGCGGCGCGAGTCGCGATTCTCTCTTGCCCCTCTCCCTTCACCACCTCCTGCACGATGACCTGATTATCTTTGACGTACTGTTCTACTTCGGCCTTTGTTACCGGACGGCCTTTGACCGATTCAATGAAGTCATTGATACCTGTCCATTTGAGTTCTTCAGCCTTCACGTCTCCTTTGGAGATGAAGGATTTGAAGGCTTCCGCGGTCATTGCCTTTGGCATCTTCTCAGAGATGAAGCGGGAGAGCTTGGAGTAGAATCCGGGAATCTGCCCGTGGGCGGCTGTGGTAAGCCCTATGGCTCCGGTGATACCGAAAAGGAGTTTCATCCTCTTCTTGTCATCGTCGGAGAGAGAAGAAAGTTCTGTGGCGGCTGAACCGGCGATAGAAAGGCCGGACATTGCGAGTCCGCCCGTGCCGGTACGCGGTGATTCCCTCTTCGCGGATTGCTCTGATGGAGTTTTTGGTTCTACTGCGGGCTTCTCGGTAGGTTTTAACGCGGGTATAGATTGCGCGCCACCTTCAGGCGCGCGGGTGAGTTCAGGGGAAAGTTTCTTCCACTCACCAGTAGGAATTATTGAGGGTTCACCGTCACTTCCCCAACCTATTTGACGACCAGGACCCGTCCACCGGGGTCTATCGTGAAAGAATAGTGTTGCTCCAGATTCTTTTGGACTATACCCGGAAACACTTACTCCTGGTTCTCCCCTTTGCTCAGAGTAATTAAACGACCTATTGCCTTCGGGTGGTTTGCCATAACGATACCATGTTTTCTCTTCTCCCAGTGGGCGTTCAGACAGATTGGCGAATGGATACTTTTCTCTGAACTTCGTCTCGGCTTCGAGGTTATCAAATGTCCAAGACTTGTTCTCGTCAAAATCCCAAATTTCGTAATTGCCCTTAGACCTGATCTGGTCGGGATCATAATAGATTTTTCTGTCCCCGGAACCCAGTGCGGCCCATTCCGGTTCTTTCCTACCTTCGGGCTGTGGGGTTATGATTTTGGTAGGTTGCTTGCCCGACCCCTTTAAGGGTTTCACTGATTCTAAGGTAGGAGATTCTTCTGATCCTTTCAAGGCCCCTACCTTCTCTTTAAGATCAGGATAGTCTTTGAGAACGGATTCGGGGACGGGTTTACCGTTCTTCATTGCTTGTGCTACCCAGTTTTTATGCGATGGAACGAGGTAGTACTTGTTGTTCCCGGTATCAATAATTTCGTAGTTCTCTGGTGTTCTGCGATTGGCGAGTTCTTCCTTTGCCTGATTTTTAGTGAACTGTCTCGCCGTCTTGTCCGTGTACATCTTTTCGGATTCAAAAACAGCATTTGAAATATCGTTTGTTTTTTCCGTGAGGTGCTTTTGCCATTCCTCCTTCGTCATCTCCCAGGGTTCTTTAGGGGAGGGGGTGGGAGAAAGAGCTTCGACTACTGGCGCGGGTGATGGTTCGGGTTTTGGCTTTGCGCCTCTCTGATCTTTTGGAAATCCCTTTTCGATTCTGGCTGCGTATTCGTCCAGCGACCATATTGGCGTGCTGAATGTCCCGTCGCCGGGAATGTCAACTACAATGCGCCCCTTGTCATCGAGTTCAAGTCCCGCTTCTTTCAATTTGCCACCATAGCGGGCGACGATCTCTTGCTGAATGATCTCGCGGTTCTCTCTCAGGAACTTCTTAACCTTGCTCTTCCAATCCAACAGCTTCCGCGATGGGTTGGATAGTCCGTCGATGCGGTCTACCTCTGCGGATGAGTCAATCAGGTTCTTCCCGCCGAGTTCGATGAGGGCTTTCTCTGTCGTGGTGATTTCGCGTTCACCAACGATCTCTTGAGCTTTCTCCAATTCCCCTAACAGTGTTTTCTTCTGCTCCTTCAACGTCAATCCCGCCTTCGGAGCGGCTTTGGCTGCTTCTTGGAGTTTGGAATTGGTGAGGGGTTCAGGCTTCTCCCCTTCTGCTTTAGGAGAAACGGGTTCAGCTTTTTCGATTCCCCCGGTCTCCGGTGGGGGTTCTACCGTTTCATTCTTCGGGAACTTGAGAGATTCTTTGATTGCCGCGGTTCTCTCTGTTGCAAAATCATATCCGGGTTTTGCGTAGAGGGTTTTTTCTACCGGGAACGGGCCACCCTTTCCTTTTACGAGTACACCGCGCTTGACTGCGTTTTCCAGAACAGCCTTTTCTGTTTTGGAGAATCGGCCCATATCGGTGACGGTTTCATCAAGAGCGCGCTGAACGAGTCCGGGTTCCTTTTTCGTCTCGATTAACTTCTCGGGTACTGGCTTTTGCCCCTCATCTGCGAACCTGTACCGATCACGGTTCTTCTCAAAGAAATCTTTTGCCTGAGCTTCGGTAACGGTCTTATCGAACCGGATGGACTGAACAAACTTCTTGCCTGTGGATTTGGAGACAGCTTTTAGTTCCTTGATACCGGGGACTCCTGTTTGAATCCACCGGCCGGAACCGGGCTTCATATCGTTTGGATCTGCAAGGCGGAATCGTCCTTCACCGCTTGGATTTTTCAGACGCGGAGAATTTGGGTCAAAGGTGAAATCACGGGAGATGCCGAGTTCCCATTGGGGGTTCGGTTGTCGTAAGTTCTTAACTTCGAGTTCTCCTGCGGGAATCTGTTTGGCTTCGATTGGGTTGTCGATGGCGTACACTTGAGCTTGGGCGCGCGCCTCAATGATCTTCGTGCCGCTCCTGAAATCCGATGAACGGAATGAGATGCGTTCCCGCGTTTCGGGGTTGACGAGAATCGTGCCGTCGTCCACGTCTAGCTTCTTCCAGCCTGTTTCATCGCGGTGAATATCAAGCATCGGTTGGAGTTTCTTCTCGATAGTCGCGTATTCAACGGGCGTCAGAATCTTCTCTACTGGTTTCTTGTTTCTCTCAAACAACTTGTCGGCGGCCTCCGGTGTGAGCTTCTCACTTCTTGGCTCAGTCCCAGCAGGGATGTTATTACCCTTCTCATACGGTGTTTGAAGATTTGGGTCGCGGGCGAAATCAAACGCTTCCCTTGCGAGCTGGGCGCGGAAGCCTACCCTTCGGCCTTCATCATCCTTGCCCGCTTTGAATAAAGCGGTCGCTTCGGCGTCGAGTTTATTCGCACGGGCCTCAAGTTCCGATGCTCTGTTGGGGTTTGCTCTGCCATAGAGGACTGCATCGTCTGAGGATTTGAGTTCTGGTAACGGTTCCTTCACCGGCTCGATGGCGGGCTTGCCGTTGTCAGCTTCGTACTTATCCAGCAATCCCCGGTAACGTGTCTCGGATTTCTTTGTGGCTTCTGATTCTTCTCCAAAGGCTTCGAGGTTACGTTGATAGTCCAGCGCGGCTTGTTCAACGTCTTGTTTGCGCGTCTTACCGAGAGATTGGGCTTTGGACTCTGCGGCACGTTGGGTAAGATCGGTGATCGCGGGTGCTGTCGGCTTGATTGATTCTTCAAGGTCTGAGAATCCCCGTCCTTCATTCAGGGGTTTGCCGTCTTTTGTGTAACGACTCCATAGAAGTTCGTGGTTGCTCGCTATCTTCTTGATGGATTGAAGTTGTTTTGGTGTCGCGTCTCCGAAGATTGTTACCGTGGCGTCTTTGTCCAAAATCCCCAGTTTTACGAGTCCGGTCTGTTTCTGCAATTCATTCGGCGCTGTATATTCATCCTCATACTTCTTTCCCATCTTGTCGAGCACATCCATCGCTGACTGCTGGTGGTCTGCTCTGTCGCCTAAGAGTGTGCCGTCCTTCCCTATCCATATCGCATTGTGAGCGTTGTCAAAGTTCACGACTCCGTAATCTTTACCCGCAAGAATTGTCTCTGCGTTCGCCTGCACTTTCGGTACGGGTTTCTTCCCCGTCAGCACGTCATTGTAAAACGAGCGCGCTTCGTTCGGTGATGTGAATGTCTGAGCTTTGAATTGCTCTACCGGATTCTTTGTTCCCCGATAATAGAGTCTGTAGGTTCCCGGTGAATCTTTCTTCACCTGTACTTGTGGAGATTTAGGAAGTGGGGGAAGCTCCCCTGACGCCTCTATTCCTTCTCTACTTGGCGCTCCCCCCGACTTCAATAGTTTCTTTTCTGCTTTCTTTTGAGCGATAGACTCAAGGCTACGCTGAGTAAAGTCTGCTGAGGTTTGAGGCGTTGCTACTTGTGGTTTCTCTACTACAGCAGGCTGTGGCGTTATTTCGGCGGCTGTGACGGGTTCTTCGACTCTCTTTGGGGTTTCTACGACTTCTCTCTGTGCTTCACCTGTGCGAGTGATCTCGCCGGGAGGCTTTATGATCGTTGACGGTTCCGATAATGGAAGCTGAAGTGCAATCGCTTCTGCATCTGCTTCGCGGAGAGCTGGGTTTGTCTCTTTGAGTTTCCTTATTCTCTCTGCAAGTTGTTCTACGCGAGGATCGGCCTTTGACTTGACAATTCCGGCTGGTTCCGGTGGCTTTCCCGCCTCGAGTACCGGCGTCGGCCCTGGTTCGCCTGATGGACGTACTTCTTCAAAGCGGTCAACAATCTTCTGGATGTATTTCAGATCCTCCGGGCTTGCTGACTTTACCGCTTCGGCGGACTTCTTTATTTCCTCCGGTTTGAGGACGGGCTTGCCAAACATCTTCGGCACTACCGATGAGCCAATGGCTCCCGTGAAGAAAGCGAGGTTCGAGGCAATACCCGTGATGCGTTCTTTATCCTGTGGGGAGAGATTGGAGTCGGCCATGATCGCATCACTGACACGGCGAGTCGCTTCCGATAACCCCATACCAATCAGGACGGGACGCCCAAAGATCGCACCGATACCGAACTGGGTTCCGAGTTCTGTTGCCTGTTCTCCTGTTCGCTCGCCGACATTGCGGGCGATGTTCTCATCTGCCGTCGAGAGTGCCCCCGTGATGTCACCGACAATCTTTCCACCTGTCCGGGTGATCTCCGGCGATGCAATCATAGCGGCGTTGACCGCGGCCATTCCGGGGATTGCAGCGATTCCGGCTTCGAGTGCTCCGAGAAGCCTGTCTGCACCGCCCCTCAGAACGTCTTCGGGAGTCTTTGCTGTGCGGAATGTGCGTTCCCCTTCGGCGTATTTCTCGGCCCCGGCGATGATCGGACTGACAACGGCCTTGCCTGCATCGACCGCGAGTGCGCCTGCACCCCTTACCACTGAGCCTGCCGCCTCTATCGGGGTAGCGAGTTCAAGCCCCGGTTGCTGTGGGGTTCCAGCTTCACGGTATTGTCGGGCGAGTTCTTCGTCGGATGCACGAGGGGGAAATTTCTCCAGTTCGGCCTTGAGTTGCGGTGTCAAGAGTTGAAGCCCCGGTTGTGGCTCTTCCTCTGCGGGCGCTTTCTTCGCCAAGTATGCGTCGGGATCGAAGCCGCCCCTTGATTGCAGGTAGGCGTCTGGATCAAATGGAATCGGTTGCGACATTATTTCCCACCAAGTAACTTCAAGATTTTAGCGGCGCGTGGATCGTTAGGATTGCGTTTCGCCCAGTCAAGGGCTTGCGTGTCTTCATCTGATACTTGTGGTTGCGCGGATTGCTGTTCTCCGGGCGCTCTCCATGTTCCGCCGATCTGATGGTTCAGTTCTTCGATGCGCTGAAGGTTCTGCTCGATCTGATCTTTGAATCGCTTGTCCTGTTCGTGAAGGGCGTTCAGGGCGTCGTCTGAGCCTTGACCTCTAAACTCGATAACCTTGCCCGTTGCCGGGTTCATTTTTCTGAACCCACCTTCTTTTCCTCCAACACCGAGAAGGCCGCCGCCACCTTCGACGGGCGAATGTCCCTCCCATATCTTCCGTTGGTCCACGGTGAGTTTTTTGTTCTCTGCCGTGAGCTTTCTGATCTCGGCTTCTGCGGCCCGCTTTTGGGATGCCGCGGCTGCGTCCGGTTTCTCTGCTGCCGGTTTCTGATAACTTACTCCGAGGTCTTTCTTACCAAGTTCATTGCCGAGATTGTCGAACATAAAGAGAATGTCGTGCGGTTTGCCGTCTGAGCCGATGAGTGTCCGGGTGACGCTCTTCGCTGCTGGCGGTTGTTTTGTTGTCGTTGACCGCGGTACTCCCGGTTGCAGATTCTGGTAGGTTGATCCGCCTGTTCTTGGCGTTGTTATTTCTCCTACACCTGAATACGCATCGTGAATGATCTGACGTTTCGGCTGGTTGGCCTCTGCGGTCTTGGTCAGGAGATCGACCGCGTTCACGGGGTTCATCTTCAAGATGGATGCGAGCCTCATCGTCTCCGGGCCTGAAAGGTCAAGCATCGTACGCGGACGCGTGATGGTTTCGGTTCCTTGAAATCTTGGAAGTTCTGCCGTGCCACCCCC
>Ga0208957_1001099_pt1 | contig 15169 bp, 18 predicted proteins | sample RifOxyA1_FD_184029 | JGI IMG/M metagenome (GOLD analysis project Ga0208957, IMG submission 184029) | Groundwater microbial communities from Rifle, Colorado - Rifle Oxygen_injection A1 (SPAdes) | ecosystem: Environmental > Aquatic > Deep subsurface > Groundwater | place: Rifle, Colorado, United... | reverse complement strand
AACGGGTCAACAAGCTTTCAACTATAATAGGAGGAGCAGAGTTAACTTTAACTTGTGACCAATGCCAAAGTTCAGTTGTTATAAAGATACTAAGAAAGCAGCCCGCACCTAAAAACATTGTAGGGACAATATCTGTTGAGGAGACGGAGTTTAAATATCAATGGTCATGAAATATATAAAATTAGTGCTCCAATTCTTGTTTTTGATTATCGGTTTAACAATTTGGGGAGTTTTTTCCATTTTATATACCGCTTGGAAAAAAGCGCATGGAATACAGGTTGATAATGCCGATTTGACATGAGATCAATAAGGGTGAGTGAATTAATGTTCCAATACGAGAAACTTCAAAAGAAGAGAATCCAAGCATTTGAAAATGATAATAAAATAGTTATTTATTTTAGAAACAGAGAAGATAAGGTTGAAGATATTAAAGTAATTGACAAACAAAAAAATAAGGTATAAGATATATTTGTTCAAACAACGTGTAATTTATAGGACACCGGATAGGTGTTTTTTTTTATGTCAGGCAAACTTTACGATCCAAGCAAAAACTACGAAAACTTAGCAAATGAGTATCTTGCAACTTGTGGAAGGGAGCAAACCAAGCTTCCAAAGATAAGTCAATTCTGTCGAGAATATATTGGGGCAAATGAAGATACTGTTAATTTATGGTTAAAAAAAGATTGGGAAGAAAAGACAGATAACTTCGGAGCAATAAAAAAAGCAATCAGTAAAATCAAAGAAGTGCAGAAAGAACAACTAATGGATGACGGGCTTTACGGAGGCAAAGAAGTCAACAATGCAATGGCAATATTTATCTTGAAAGCAAACCATAATATGGTTGAAACCGAAAGAAAAATGTTTGTCGGTGGGGAAAATAATGAACCGATAGAAATTAGAATAATATCAGAAAATGGCAATAGATTTAACGATAAAGAACTTCCCGAAGCAACAGAGCATATTTGACAGTCAGTCTAAATATGCAATAGCTGTTAAAGGAAGACGATTTGGATTAACCAAAGGCGCAGCCAACGATTTCATCAAATGCGCCATAGAGAAGAAATTCAGCAAAGGATTATGGGTAGATACAGTCAACTCAAACATAGACAAATATATAGAGCGTTATTTTATTCCGCACCTTAACAAACTGCCAAAAAGAGTCTGGAATTGGCGAAAGCAGGCCAAGATGATTGTGATAAATGGCGCATATATTGATTTCAGGTCAGCCGATACACCAGAGACAATGGAGGGATTTGGTTATGATAAGGCTTTCCTAAACGAAGCTGGAATAATTTTGAAAAACGAATACCTGTGGGATAATGCGATAAGGCCGATGTTCTGGGACTATCCGAATGTCAAGGTTGTGATAGGAGGCACACCAAAAGGCAAGGGTAAGTTCTACCAGCTTTACCAAAGGGGGCTAGATCAAACGCAAAAGAGCTATCAAGCGTTTCACTTCACTTCGTTCGATAGCCCGTTTGAACACATACATCAGGCGATAAGAGAGGATATGGCCTCAATGCCTGAACAGGTAATTGAACAGGAGATATACGCAAAGTTCTTAGAGGATACAGGCGTAGTTTTTAGGGATTTTCTCTCAATAATGGATGCCATACCTAATAAGCCAATTATAGGGCATAGATACATCATAGGAGTTGATTTGGCTAAAGTTGAGGATTTTACAGTCTTAGCGGTTTACGATACGTTTAACAATAAACAGGTATATCAGGCAAGGTTTAACAAAATAGATTGGGGCATGCAAAAGGCAAGGATTGCCGAGACAGCGAGGCATTTTAACGATGGATCATCTCCTAGGTCTAATCCTGCATCGGTTGTCATTGATGCTACAGGTTTAGGCGATCCGATTGTTGACGATCTGGCAAGGATGGGAATACCAGTTGATCCCATAAAGTTCACAAATGATCAGAAGAGGCAGTTAATCGAGAAGTTGGTAAATTGGATAGAGCTTAAACGAGTTCATTTATTACCTATCCAAGAGACTAAAGTTGAATTGAGCAATTTCACCTATGATATTTCAGAGACGACAGACAGAGTGCGTTACGAGGCACCAGTTGGTTTTTACGATGATATTGTGATTGCACACGCTCTGGCAGTTTGGCGACTTAATGTTAAAGAGAAAGTATTACAAGTTATTCCTAAAACTAGGATTAGATTAAGTTATGAAAGGCAACTTAAAGAGAGGGAGATTGATCAAGGTATTGAAATCCCCACAGGTGAATGGGTTGAGTGGGGAGCGTGAAATTTCAAAAGGCGCTTGGCAAGAAAAGTTAGACAAGGCACTTCTTGACGCATTTGACTTGATGCAGAGGTGTTTATTGGATATGAACTTTATTGTATTAGGTGATGCTGCCAGATGTATCAAGGAGAGAAGAGGGCTTGATTGCAATAAATTGGAGTTTGGTATTGAGAAACGCTATCTAACGCCAGAGGTCATGTCAACTTTAAAAGAGTGGGTAAAAGGGGGACAGTTTGTGGATAACGGATTTAGCTATGTGTTTGAAGGAGTGCTAGTAAAGTTTAAATTCATTAAGAGGAAATATAAGTTCTTCGAGAATCTTGATAGTCAGGTATATATGCCGGAGTGGTATAAAATCGCAAATCCATTCGATAAGTATTGGAAATCCAGATTCTTTGTTCAATAAATATGAATCTACAATTACAACAGGCATTACAAATACTTAAACAGAAGAGAGATCAATTAATGGGAAACATAGATCAAATGGGACAACAAATGATGACGCCACAAGGACGACAAGAGGGAATGGATTTAGCGATGAAGATGGTTACGGGAGGTATGACAATGCCAAAAACAAGTCTTGCTAATGAAGCGCTTTATGGACAAAGAGATAAAATAGCAAGACTTCTTAACCCAAAAAATCTTGGATATATCAGGGAAGGAGTAATAAGAGGAGGAAATACAATACAAGATTGGTCTTCCCTTTCAAATATAGCGAAACTTATCGAAAAAGGAAAAGATACTCCAGAGAATCTTAGATCGGCTATGGAGTTGTTAAAAATGATAGGGTTAATTAAATGACAGAAATAATATTCGGATCAATAATATTTGCTTTAATTAGTGTTATTCTTTACGAGAAGTATGAGAACAAGAAGGAACGATCAAAGCTTATAAATGCTCTATTAGCTAAAACTCCAGAACAATTTAGGGATTTGGAGTTAGCAGATAAAGTTAAGCCAATCGAAACTCCTAAAAAGGCAGAACCAGAGTTTATACCAGAGTCGGAGCTGGATGATAAGAAGTTTGCAGAGATGATTAAAAAGGAAGTAGCATGATATGGATTACTCAACAGACACTTTAACAACTAGACAGATGGGACAGGCGGTTGACGATATGATGTCAATGGTTAAAAACCAACGTTTTCCTTTTGAGAGACGCTGGTATGACAATAACTTCTTTGATGACGGGTATCACTTCCGTTATATGTCAAGAACGGAGAATAAGATTGTTGATCTGTCAAGAGCCTCGACCATCTGGGCGCCAATGCGCTCAATTCCCAAAGCCAGCAGGCAGATCAGGGGGGTTGCAAATCTTGCCGCAGCCCAAAAGTTTGTGCCTATCGTATATCCAGAACGCATATCTCCCTCACAGTATCCCCCAGTTCAAGTTCAAGATCCAGAAACAGGACAACCTATAATGCAACAGAATCCAGAGTTTTTAGAAGCACAGAAAGAGTCCAAAAGAATAGCTCAAGGATCAGGACACTGGATAGAGGAAGAGTTTAAAAAGCTTGAGTTTTCGGAGAAGCTGGCTTTTATGATTATTCTAACTGCCAAGCATGGTATATCTTACCTTCAAATCTGGCCGGATAATATTGATGAGAGCTTAAAAATGATGGTGTTGGATGCTTTTGATATATATACAATAGGTTCGATTAATGAACTTGAAGACGCCCCATTTCTTATTAAAACCAGACCAAGAACAATCGCAGACATCAAAGCTGACGAAAGGTATCCACTGGAACAGGTCTTGCAAATCCACCCAGACAACAGGCATGCCTCCTCTGATATCAAGGAGGCTTATGAAAGAGCTAGGCACGGAGATAGGGCGGGAATGGATCAGGCCGCAACGGTTCTTGAGAAGGAAGCGTTTATTAAAGAATACTTAAATGATAGCAATATGCCACGTATTAGATTGCAGAAAGATGGCGGAGAAATATTAAAGCGAAAGAAAAAGGGCGATCCAGTCATTCGTCAGACATTTGTTGCAGGCAATATCACCTTAAGCGATAAATATTTAAACCTCCCTGGTTATCCGATTGTTGATCTTCGATTTGAACCGGGTTCGCTTTATCAAGTTCCTCTTATTGAACGCTTCATTCCACAAAATAAGTCGCTAGATTTAGTTGTATCAAGAGTTGAAAGGTACTTACATACAATGGTTACTGGTTCTTGGAGCGTTAAGTCAGGAGAACCAACCGAACCAGACAATACGGCAGGCGGCCAGATATTCAAATACAATACAGTTCCTCCTACTCAAAATCCGATAGCTTCAATTCCTCCTTTTGTCTTCAATTTTATGAATTTGCTTGAGAGTTTAGTCGAAGAACAGGGAGTAACCACAACTGCATTAGGCAAGCTGCCATCAGGAGTCAAGGCTAATGCGGCCATTGAAACCTTGAAAGAGAGTGAATTTGCTAATCTTACGATACTTCTAGATAGAGTAAAAGGAGTTGCTAAAAGAACAGCCGAGAAGATGCTTGATTATGCCGATGATTACTTCGTAACCCCTAAAACCGTCTACTACATGGAGAAGGGCGAGCCACAATACTTTGACATTATAGGAGCTTCTGCTATGGAAAAGCGACAGGATCTAAAAATTGACACAGAACCCTTAAATGCAATACCAATCAAGCGTGATTATAGAGTAGATATTGAGGTTGAGAGGGGATTGGCCTATACATATCAGGGTAAGAAGGAGGCGGCAAAAGAGCTTGGTGATTATATGATTCAACTCTCACAATTGGGCTTGGTTGATCCAGAAGTAGTTAAGGTCTATTTGAGAAAACTATTGGAAGTTTACGGATTTGGAGCTTCAAACGAGATCATGGAGGCTATGGAGCAGTACACGGCAGCAGGACAGTTGACCGAAGAACAGGTGCAGACTATAAAAATTGCGGTTATAGAAGTGATGAAGGATATGCAAAAAGCTGGAATCTTGCCAACGATGGAGCAGAGGATAGAGGAGGGCAAGGTTGCAACAGCGGAGGCTATTCGAGACACAGGTTTAGCCAGCAAAAAGCCTCAAGAGATGATTGATCCGCAGGAGCAGGCTAAAAAAGATCAAGAAATGGCTCATTCTGACGAAAAACATCAAATATCTGTGCAAGGAGCGAAACAAAAACAGACAATAGAGGCAATGAAAGCGGTACAAGACATAAAATTGAAGGATAAAATGGCTAAATCACAGGCCAAAATGATGAAAGGAGGTCAAAATGCCGATAACAAAGACAGGAAAAGAAGTAATGAGTAATATGATGAAAGAATACGGAGCAGAAAAAGGAAAACAAGTATTTTATGCCTCAATTAACGCAGGCAAGGCTGGTAGCTCGAAATGGCACGGCAAAAAGAAAAAGAAATCGTCTGGTAAAAGTTATGACCGTGAACATATTAAATTGGCAAGGAGGATGATGAAATGAAAAAATTAGTTTTTTTAGAATACGCTTTTATCTTTGGGGACGATACCTTTGATAATCTCTATGACTTTGAAAAGTTGTTATCTCAAGTATTCAAAGTTAAGGGTTACGAGGCACGGATTATTGACGCCTTGCGAGGATCGGTTGGCAGGCGTGTAATCTATGTCCAAAAGAATACCGATTTGTTAACCAAAACCACAGAAGCCGATAAGGCTAGAATTACAGGAGGCAAAAAAATATGATAGATAGACCTATTTCATCTGGAGCCCATGAAGATGGCGTAAATCAGCAGTTTTCAATTATAGGAGTACAGGGAACTTTGGGTACTGCGGACACTGGAGGTACAGCTAATACAATTCCTATTGGTGCAAATCCGGCAACTGGAGCAATGTATGTTCAGGATTTATCAGGAGCCTCTGGAACGACTAATGTTTTAGTTGTCGGAGGAACTTTAAACGCAGGTACAGTTACCGTTGGATCAATCTCAAATATTGGTCAAATTCACAATGCGGGGACATTGGCGGCAGGCGATAATAATGTCGGAAATGTAGACATCGTAACTATTCCTCAAGTGTCAATTGGAACATTGCCTACTTTAAATCTCACAACGGGTACAATAACAACAGGTTCTTTGAGTAATTTAGCTATGCTCCATGCTGGTACTTTGACCACACTTCCTCAAATATCAGTGGGCACTTTACCAACGCTTAATTTGACCACGGGAACAATTACGACAGGATCATTGACTAATATTGCACAAGTCCACAATGCTGGAACTCTCGCCGCTGGAGCAAATAATATCGGTGACATTGATGTTGCAACAGGCACAGTAACTTTAGTTTCTACCGTAACCACTCTTTCAAATCTAACTAATGGTTCTGTTCGTATGACTGTAGGCACTTTAACTACAGGATCACTCTCAAATGTTGCGATGCTCAATGCCGGGACAATTACTTCTGTAGGTTCAGTTTTAGGAATAGGGGGAACGGTTACAGTTACGGGTGGAGGTGGCGGTGTTGAATATGAAGAAGGAACGTCAGTGGGGACATTTACTTTAAAAGCCATAGGTTATGAGGATGCCGGTGGCACTTTACGACTTCCTTCACCAACTAATCAATTGCCAGTTGTAGCTACTGGTACAGTTCTTAATACGGGAACAAATGTAAATTTAGTAACTGGAACAGTTACGACAGGTTCACTCTCGAACGTGGCGATGTTAAATGCCGGTACGGTTGTTCAAGCGTCAGGTACAACTACATTAGTTTCTACGGTTACAACTCTTTCTAATTTAACCAATGGAAGCGTAAATGTCCTTACTGGAACTATTCAAAATAGCGGTACTACAACGGGCGTAGGAGTGGTATCAGCCTTAACTGTTGGAACAGTTGGCGGTAAGGCGGCAAGCGGTGCTGCAGCTGTTGCCAATCCAGTATTAATAGGTGGGACTGATTCAGGTGGAACAGTCTATGTGCCATTGGTTAATTCAGCAGGAGCCATGTCAGTTACAGGAGCTTCAGCAGGAACTTATGTAAATATATCAACTGGGACACAGCAAACATTGGGGACTGTAGCAGTTGTAAATAATATTGTTACAGGTACTCTTGCCGCATCGGGAACAACAACGGGAGTAGGGGTTGTTTCTGCATTAACTGTCGGCACAATTGGAGGTAAGGCAGCTTCAGGAGTCGCAGCAGTAGCTAATCCTGTATTAATTGCTGGTACTGACAGTGGCGGGACTGTTTATGTTCCGCTAGTCACAACAGGTGGGATATTGGCGGCTAATATGCCAACAGGAACGGTAACTACAGGTACGATACTATCATCAGGCACAACTACAGGAGTTGGAGTAGTAAGCAATTTAACAAACGGATCTATAAATGTCTTAACAGGAACTATAACTACAGGTTCTTTAACTAATTTAGCTATGCTTCATGGAGGAACGGTTAATGCCAGTCTCGTTTCTTCAACTGGAACAATTCCTCTTGTAACTACAGTATCTAACTTAACTAACGGTTCGATTAACGTTTTAACAGGAACTACAACTTTAGTTTCAACGATTACGACTTTATCTAATTTGACAAATGGTAGTGTAAATATTCTAACGGGAACAATTCAAAGTGCAGGCACCACAACTGGTGTTGGGGTAGTGTCAAATTTAACTAATGGATCAATAAATGTTTTAACAGGGACACAACAGCTTCTTGGAACAATGCAACTTGGAACAGTAAAAATAAATGCAACTCCAGCAGGAAGTTCACCTTTAACTACTCATACTTTAGGAACGGCTGGGGCTGCCGCTTTTTGGGGAAGTTTAGTTGCACCAGCTGGAGCAGGAACGATACTTTACATGGCTGGGTTATCTATCGTTGTTCATTCTGGAACACCTGAAGTCGCAATTACTGATAATGTTGCAGGATCAACTGGAGCTGGAGTATTTGCAAGAGGGGTATTTGTCCCATCAGCTGGTATCGCAAGAGATTTTAATCCTGTAATTCCAACTGTTGCAAATGGAACGATTGCTTATTTAATAAATGGAGGAACTGCTAGTTTAACAGTTAATTATTGGGCAGCTCCTTAATATGATAAGTTATTAGAAAGGAGTATAACTATGGCAAATATAGATAAGATTAAACTTCCTAAATCCATTACTAATAAATATACTCTTGAGAATGAGAGTTTTAAGCGTGAAATTAAATCTGATCCAAAAGATAAAATAGAAATAGAAATAGGCGATATGAAACAACTTGATTTCAAGCCACAGTTTAAAATAATGCGATGGGATAATGAGGTTAATTTCAGCATAAGAGGTGAAGAAAATGTACTAGGAACAGTAGACTTTCAAGGAGAGAAGATTAAGTATAAAACGCAAGATTATGAAATTCATCTTTACGATAAGCCTGGAGCTTCAAAAGACGGAGGATTTGAGTTTGAATGGGTACTTCTTAAAAAACCCCCAACAAATATTGTTAAAGCTACAATCGAAACTAAAGACCTAAACTTCTTTTTTCAACCTCCTCTTACTCAAAGCGAGATAGATGAGGGATGTATAAGAGTAGGAAGCGTGGTTAATTCTTATGCGGTTTATCATAAGAGTAAAGGAAATATTAATCTAACATCCGAAAAAGATTATAAGGTAGGAAAGGCCTTTCATATCTACAGGCCAAAAGCTATAGATGCAAATGGAGTAGAAACATGGGGAGAATTAAATATAGACGAAATTAATAAAACATTAACGGTTCTTTTAGATCAGACTTTTTTAGACATTGCTTTATATCCAGTAACAATTGATCCCACTTTTGGCTATACTTCAGTTGGGGCAACAGAAGATGGTAATTTTCAGACTATAGCAAATACTGTAACACCTGCTGGGACTGGAAACGCAGATAATGAAAATTTTTATATTTATTGTGATAGTGGGTCTCATACTTTTAAGGGAGCCGTGTGGGATGATGCCTCTGGAACTCCTGGCAATAGGGATATATTAGGAGCAGTATCTGGAACTATTCCTATTGGAGTAGGGGCTGTTAGTTGGGTGGTGTCAAACTTTGCTTCAGAAGCGTTTGTTGTTGAGACACTTCATCCAGGAGTAACGGTTGATAGCTCAACCACTAATTTATTTTCAGCTTTCTATGATACAACAACTGGGACTAACGCATTTGAGAACGTAGGAACAGGGGTACCTGCCAATCCGTTTGGGGCCGCAACAACAAGAACCGGTAGGTCTTATTCTAATTATGTTAATTACACAGCCGCAGGAGCAGCAGTTTTTATTCCTCGATTATCTTTATTAAGAGTTGGTTGACCTTGACAAAAATAAAATTATAAATTACACTATTACAAGTTAGATTACGTGCAGATTATAATGCGCCGATAGGGCGCATTTTTTTATGGGAGGCAGACGCCTCCAAAACGTTCTTGTGAACACGCTTTATAACTTCACAACAAGGAAAGGAGGTGGATATACTTAAACATACAGTAATTAAATATGGATGACTTTTTTGAAGATAAAAACAAAACAGATGAAACCCCAAAAGTTAAGGTAGGTGATAAGGAATATACCCAGGATGAACTATCAGGTTTGGTAGGACTTGGCGAGACTGCTAAAGAATATGAAACAAAGTGGAATAGACCAATTAAAGAATTTTATCCTGACTATACTAAAAAATCTCAGAGACTGGCTGAATTGGAAAGAAAAGAGGCGGAAAGAGCCCAGATTGCAGAAGAGCAACTTAAAAGAGAACAAGTGGATAAAGACAAGGAATTAGCTGAAAGACAGGAGGCTGGAAAACTGACTCCAGAAGAACAACGCTCATTTGCCATAAAACAAGCTAAAGAGTTGGGTTTAGTAACCAGAGAGGAATTTGAGTCTGAAGTCGATAAGAGAGTAGCAAGATATAGAACAGGTGAGAAGCTAATTGATGACACCAGAGTCGCAATAGATGAGTTTAAAGAGAAATACGGGGTTAATTCAACAGTTGATGATGTCTTGAAATATATGGATGAGAATGGATTTAGAAAACCGGAGAAGGCTTTAAAGGATATGTTCGAGCCACAAGTAGACAAGTGGAAAGAAGAGCAGATCAAGAAATTAAGGCCAGAGGGATTCTTCTCACAGGATACAGGCACAGCAGGGGCAAAAGAACCTCCTAAAAGAGAGCCTATCACAAAAGACAAACTCAAGGAAGCGATTAGAAATTCTCTATTTCGCTCAAGAGGGATTTAATCTATGCCTATAAAGAACTCAAATTTATTGGAGGGAGGGGGTGACAATATATGCCAAATTTACTTTTGTCGGATATAGTAGCAACCTTAAAGGAGGTTCTGCTTCCCTATGTCCAAGATAATTTTCCCAAGAAAACCATTCTTCTTGACCAGATGAAGAGGGACTCTGATACGTTGGTTATGAACGATGAGTTTTTGGCTCCAGTCTACACAACCCGACATGGTGGAGTGGCCAACCTTGCAAATGACGGTGGAACCGTTGTTTCTTCAGGAGGCCGTGACACATCGAGGGCAACCGTTTCGGTTGAGATTGTAACTGGCGCTTTGAACATTTCCAAGCTAGCTATAGATGCTTCCAAGAGCAATGCCTTAGCTGTCCAAAACTCTCTACAGGCGCAGACGGAAACCTTAACAAAGGATTTCGCAAGACATGTTAATAGGCAACTGTACGGTGGTGGGGATGGGGTTGTTTCGAAGGTTCGAACAACTGGCGGCTCTGTTGGAACAGGCACTATCGCTGTTGAAGCGATTGCCACTTCCGAAGCAGGATATGGAACGATTGACGATGGTCGAGCTGTGGACTACTATGGTACGATAAATGGCGACATTTCTCCAACCAAGTACTTTGCAGTAGATCAGGTCATCGGTGTTGGAACAGCAGCAGCAGCCATAGGTACGATAACAGGGGTAACTGGAACTGCAATCGTATCGGGGGCTCCAACTGCAATAGTAACAGCCGCAGACGATGCGGTGTACATAATTGACGGGGGTGGGGCAGGTGCTGGAACTTCAGAAATTCTGGGTATCCGTGCGGCCTTATCTTCTTCAACAGGTACATCAACGTATGCGGGATTGGCTCGAAACACAGTTGGATGGACTCCAAGTTTCGGGTCTGCTTCAGCGGCACTCACTTTAGCAAGACTTGAAACTATGGACGGGGATGTTCAGGAGTATGCAGACGCACAGGATAAGTACATAATCTTGGTAAATAAGACTCTTTACAGAAAGTATGGCGATCTTTTGACCGCTATGCGAAGAACTGTAAATCAGGCGGATTTACTGGGAGGTTGGAAAGGCTTGGAGTTCGCAGCGGGTGGAAATGTCGTTGGAGTATTTAGAGACTATGACGTTCCAGATGGAGAGGTTTTACTCATAAACCTTGACACTTGGAAGATTACGCAGGTTTCAGATACAAGCTGGATGGAAGACCCATCAGGCGGAGGACTTCTGCGATTGCAGAATACCTTACAATATCAAGCAGTAATGCACTGGTTTGTGAACGCTTTGTGTCTTGCTCCGGCAGCTAACGCAAAGGAAACCCGAAAATCGGCGTAAGCTTTTTGGTGGTTTGAGCTTGATCAAACCACTATTTATAACTTACTAATCTACGGAGGGTTGGTAGGTTATAAATGAAAACAAAACCAGATTACATTTCACCAGAGGATCATAAGTTCATGGAACAAAATCCTTATGGGGACACAAACTTTTCCAAAGAGCATAATGACAGAGTAATTAAAGAGGTTAACGACTGGAATGACAGGATGGACAGAAAAAGAGAGAGGGATTATAAGAGCAAAACAAAAGAGAGGACAGATGCGGTAGTTCAATATCTGCAACAAATAAAAGACGGAAAAGGCGTAACGTCAGTCGAAAAATATTTCGGTAAACGATATTTAGCTTATTTGAGAGGGCAGGAAATAGTTAGTAAGTTAAAGGCAAATCCTGCTTTAGTTGAGAAATTAAAAAACAGAATGTTGAAAAAAGGTGTATTACAACCTTTATAAGAACACTATGTACACATACGAAAATCATGGAGATAAAGTTCGTGAGGGAATAAGAAATATGTCTATTGAAAAGAAAAAACAATGGATAGAAAATAATAGTAAATATCATATAGAAGGATGGAAATTAAGAAAAGAAAAAGGGTGGATTCCAAAAGAAAAAAAGATAAAAAAGATACATAAATATTCATATAAATATAAATATAGAACTTTAGAATTGTTGGAAAAGAAAAGATTTACTAACCAAAGATATAGGGCAAGAAAAAAAATGGTTATGGGAAGTCATACATTTAACGAGTGGTTGTTATTAAAGGCATATTATCAATATATGTGCTTATGTTGTAAGAGGCAAGAACCTGAGATCAAATTAACCGAAGATCATATAATGCCTTTGAGCATGGGAGGCTCAGATGCCATAGAGAATATACAGCCTTTATGTGTTTCTTGTAATACTAGAAAACATGCAAAGTTTATATCTTACTTGCCTATAAATTATAAAACTTTAGATTATAGGAAAGAGGAGGTGAAAATTCATTAAATTGAATTATATATGAGAGATCCATTTAGAAACTTTAATCAGTATAAAATAGATCCATTGTCGGAGATCCGAAACGCTGGTATCGTTACAAACGGCTCGGTCTTTTGGGTATCTTCGGTATCTGACTCTGACCATAGAGTGAGATTAGATGATTTAGGAGAAGGAGACGTTAAACTCTCTCTTCAGGCGGCAGTTGATGTAGCCAGATCAGATAGGAATGACTACGTTTTAGTTATCCCAACTGACGGAGGAACGGCAAGACGGCTTGGCACAGCCCTTGATGTCAATGAAGATAGGGTTCATATCCTGGGAGTTGGTTATAAGCCAGGAGGCCAAAGCTATTCGGGTTTGACTTTTGACGGCTTTGGATCGGCAGCTGGCATGGATACTGAATTGGTTTACGTTAGCGGCGCTGGAGTTGAGATTGGCGGACTTAGATTTCTCGGAACTTCAGGCACTAACGCCAACGGGACAATTACTGGAGACTTTCGAGCAGGAACAGCCTCTTCAGGCACACCTCACGATTTGTGGCTACATGATCTTGCGATTGAAAGCAACGTAACTACGGCAACATTGGGTGGAACTGCACCAATTCTTGAAATCGTTGGAGATGTGGCAACGGGAATAAGAAACATCAGACTTGAGAGATGTTGGGTTGGCAATGTCAATATAGCCCCCACCCCAGTTGTCAATATGTCAGGAACGGCAGGCCCATCGAGAGCAGAGTTCGTAGACTGTACATTCGTGATGGATGCGCAGGCAGCAGGAAATGCCTTCTTCACTGGTGGAACGGGTAATATAGAGTATATGTTACTTGAAAGATGTAAATTCTTTAATATAGAGAGCGGTACTCTTAATTCCTCAGTCTATAGCGGAGCAGCAGGAGCAGACACTCCTGTTTTGTTCAAAGACTGCACGGCTGTAAATGTAACACAGGTAGGAACGGGAGCAAGTATGTATAAGGCTCCGGCCTTGTCAGGGACAGCAGCAGCGATAAGTGATTATGCGATAGCGATAGGATCAGCTGCCCTAATTCCTGCATGATGAGTCAATATCGTTTGACTTTCTTGTTCGGGATGTGCTAGTATTATGGGTGGGAGTAGGGCTAGTACTATTCCCACCTTAACTAGCTATGGATAAAATTCCACAACTTAGATCGCTTTTTTTCTACGGTTCGATCAATGAAAACTGGTTAGGACACCAGATGGCTGAAATACTTCGGGATCAAATCTACAGACCATATCTACCTTTAACTAAAGAAAATACTCTAGCTCTTGACATTGGAGCAAACATAGGATTAGTCAGTATTTATCTATCACCATATTTTGAGAGAATAATCGCTCTTGAACCTTCACAACTTCATTTTGACGCTTTTGTCAGAAATATGCAAAGCAATAATATAACTAACGTCAAACCCATTCAAAAAGCTCTTTATATAAAAGAAGGAAAATATCCTTTTGGCGGGCCTTTGAATAATCGAACCATGAGAAGTTTGCATATGTCAACGTGGGAAAATAGGAAGCCCGATGAAGTGGTTGAGACGATAACATTTGACAGATTATTTGATAATGAAAGTATAGAGCATGTTGATCTGTTGAAACTAGATATCGAAGGAACGGAAGTGGAGGTTTTGTCGGGTGAAGGATTTAAAAAAGTAGCCTCAAAAATTGACACTATTGTCGGCGAGAGTCATCATTTTACAGGTCGTCATCCTAATCAGTTGGTTGAGGCTTTGAGAAATAACGGATTTGAAACAACTAAAACGCCAATTTCTCAAGCGTCTGATCTATTTGTTGCAAAAAGAAAATGAACAAAATCTCTTTTCACCATCCTAAGATAGAAAATGATAAAAGAATATCCTATTTTACGCCTGCTGGGTCTGCGTATCAAAAGCTAATTACAGACATGATCTCGGAAATTTTTATAGGTGAACAGTACAAACGGGGTAAAGTCAAAAAAGACATGGTGATTATGGACGTTGGGGCAAACATAGGATTGGCTTCTTTATATTTCAAAGACTGGGCTAAGGTAATTTATGCCCTTGAGCCTAATCCAAAAAACTATGAGTGTTTAGTTGAGAATACAAAGGCGTATCCGCATATAAAACCATTTAATGTGGGGCTTGTTGCAAGATCCTCTGTTGAATATTTAAGAACAAATGGAGAATATCCTATTGCCGAGAGCTTATTTGGCGAGGGATCAATCACCGAGACGGTAAACATGGTATCTATAGACCAATTTATGAGGGAACAGAATATAGAGCATGTAGATTTACTGAAGTTTGATACTGAAGGCGCAGAATATATCGTTTTTCCAAGTGAGGGATTTAGTAAAGTGGCATCGAAGATAGACTACATCATAGGCGAGGCTCACTATTTTGCCAAACTTATTCCAGACTATATTCCTGTGATTTTAAAAGATGCAGGTTTTGAAACGGAGTGGTTGCCGATTAGAAA
>Ga0208957_1001097_pt1 | contig 15195 bp, 20 predicted proteins | sample RifOxyA1_FD_184029 | JGI IMG/M metagenome (GOLD analysis project Ga0208957, IMG submission 184029) | Groundwater microbial communities from Rifle, Colorado - Rifle Oxygen_injection A1 (SPAdes) | ecosystem: Environmental > Aquatic > Deep subsurface > Groundwater | place: Rifle, Colorado, United... | reverse complement strand
GCGGCATTATTACCGGGTCTAGCGAGCCGCTTCTGTTAGCGCCGTCTTCCGGCGTGATGGCATGGCTGATATTCCAAACTCCACTGCCTTGCTCGATGCCGGTGTGAGTGGCGGATAGGGCTGCTGTAGCCGTTGCCCCAAAGCAATACTCGGACCGTCCAAACGTGAATGGATTACTTAAATCAGTGTCGTCATAATCAGCATCAGATGGCTCTCTTGACCGTAGCGAAATTGTATCGGCTGCCGCTCCACTCGTCACGTTGGTGCCAGTAGTGATGGTAGTAGCGCTAACTACAGAAACCACTTCAAAATCAATAGTCGTGCCAGCCGCTTTATATAACCTCATGTAATCACCAGCTACCAAACCGGTGGTTGGAGAGGCGTCATAATCAGTTTTCAGGGTAATAGTGTATGTACCAGAGCCGGTGGGCGTACCGTTCAGTTCCATTGTGGATACTTGCTTACGCGCAGCTACATCAACAACCAACTTCATTATATTTTCCTGGAAATCAATGCCAATATTTTTGGCTTCCACTCCAATAAAACGCTTAACGATCTGTCCTTTCAAAAAGTCAATCGTGTAGGAATGGACTGTGTCACCCAGCGTATAGGGATTGGTATATGGATCAGCCCCGGTTGTATTGCCCTTTTGCAATAGCATGTCAAAAAAATATCCAACTGTTCCAGGTGTCGCCAAGCACTCAATTTTTCCGGTATGCTTGCGTAACCCCATGAATGACTTCCACCTAGCCGCCTTGTTGCCAAATATAAATGCAGGGCTGTTCATATTAATCTGCGTGCGGACCGTTTCAGCCATTAACGGCAAATAGACCGTCGGGATGACAGCCGTTCCCTTAGTGGCTTCCACTATTAACGCCATGTACCCTTTATCCGATAATCTTTCAGCCATAGTTTTATGTTATTTTACTCTTAGTGGCTTTATAGTGTCAACCATATCAGCTTCTGGTTACCGTAGCTAGCACATCTATCTGCATGCGGATATGGGCTTCGGCTGTCAATCCTTCTGCATTAAACCCCCTAGCTGTTCCCTCTGGATATGCTGTACTAAACACTACCTGGCCATGCGTTTTTTCTCCCATACTATAATTCTTGCGTAAAATTCCCACGACCGTAGTATCAGCAATGCGATTAGTACTAAAATCCCGGCCGGCAGCATATTGCCGTAATGTACGCTCAATAGTGACCTCGTTAGCAGACTTATTGAACTCATTCCGCTTGCTGGCCACCAACTTTATCAGCACGGTGTGGCGCTCTAAATCCTGCGCAGTGCTAATGCTGGTAGTATCAGTATTTTCCAGTTTGACTGTTACGCATGGCATGGACGAGAGGCCAATCAGTTCCGGATCGCCATTATAAAATTCTTTGAAAAAAGCATCGCCGAGGTTGTCGCGCAACAGTTCTACAATTATGTCCACTATGTCATTTTTGAACTCCTGTGACATATCACCTCCATGCCTTCGCTAAGCGCTTTTTAAGTCCTCCTTCAAAAATGTCTACTATCTTCTCTTTGCGCGCATAGTCTAGTTTGATCATGCGCCTAGCCGGTATCGTCCTTGTGCCTAGTTGATGGTACTTAAAATAATCCACCATATTGCCCACTTCCACTTGATTTTTACCTAGTTTGGAGTAAAAAGAGTCGCGCATCGTGCCGGTGAATTCCAACGGCCCCTTACCAGGCGCTTTTTTCTGCTTATATTGCCGGTATTTAAGGTTTAGCGGAGCCCATTCTGCATTGATCACCTGTCCGCGCGTATCGAAAACATCACGAGTATAAAAATCTTTCAAGTAACCGCCTACGTCTTTTAATTCCGCCCTCATATCGCTGACATCAACGCCTGCTTGCTTTAATCGCCGCATCAGTTCTGGTTTACCCTTAACTTCCACAGTTATATTCATCATATCACCATATTTGTTTGGCCGTGAAACTGCGCGGGCCCCCGGCGTCATCCTCGTCCTCATCCTCCGTGGTATCATCAGGCCAGCCTTTTACGGTGTCATTCTTGTTTTCCTCCTCTTCAGTATGAACATCCGTCAAAGTGATTTTACCTTGCTGGATTTTATCCAATCGTGCCATTATCCTATCCTCTTTTACTTCGCCATCCTTGCTAGTTCCTTGCGCCGCTAAACCGTACTCTTCTTGTAATAAATAGGCAGCCGCTAATTGCCTGGTAATCCTCACTAGCGACTTGGGCACCGGATCGCTTATCGGCAGTACATATCCGGCCGACAGCACCGCCCCCTTGACGATGTTTTCCGCATCGTCCCTCGCCTCTGCGATCATAGCGTCCGTAATATTGGGATTATCAACGAAACCGGCCGTCTGGCGTACCTGCTCAACCGTCACGTAATTACCAAAACCACCTCCGCGCACTGCTTCCGAGTCGGCCAGGGCCGTTTCAACCTCCTGTAAAGAGTGGTAAAACGTCTGCTTATACCAATAATCAGATCCACCAGTAGCATCTTTATATTCTGTATAATGCTGATCAACTTCAATAGTAACTGTAGTCAGTAAAGAAAATGAAGCATCAGCCGGTTTAGTACCATCTACATTAGCTGCTCGATATATTTTAATCTGATCGCCGCGTAATGATGCTACTTTAGTATATTTTTTGTGCGCAAAACTCAACGCCGCAACCGTAATGGTTGAGCCAGAGATGGTGTCTATCGTCCTTTTTTCACACGCTTCATGCCCTGGTGGACCAATAACGAGTATATCCTCATCAGTATCAGTATCAACTAATCCACTAGCATTCTTAACTGTAAATGTAGTAGCTGCAGCAGCAACGTCCGCCGATAATTCAGTCTTTTCCTTTAGATTTAATTCCGGGAAGTTATCCAGTTTTAATAGGTCTGCCATACTATTTCAGGATAGTCTCTTTTTGCGAGCCAGACAACACGGTCGTGTTTTTTTGAAAACCCAAAGTTACAGCAGAGCGTCTGACCTTTAATGTCGTCCCTATCCTGAACCCGCGCATGACCGTTACTGGCGCAAGCGAAGGTGACGCTGATGGGGATAATGATGGGCTTAGTGATGGGCTGGCACTAGGACTCAAGCTAGGTGAAAAGCTAGAACTGATGGATACTGACGGTGACTGGGAAGGTGAGATACTAGGCGATTTGCTAGAAGACTTAGATGGACTCCGCGATATAGATAAACTTGGAGAGTGGCTGGGCGACTTGCTAAGTGAGAGTGAGGGTGAAAATGATGGCGACTTAGAGGGCGACTTGCTGCCTGATGCTGATGGACTGAATGATATAGAGGGTGATTGCGAGGGGCTTTTACTGGGTGATAGGCTGGGACTTTTGCTGGGAGACAATGAAGGAGATAAAGATGGACTATAAGAGGTAGAGAATGACAGCGACGGGCTCTTTGATGGCGACTTGCTGGGACTTTTAGAAGCTGATAAACTGGGTGACTTGGACGGCGATAGTGATGGACTCAAACTTGGCGATAGTGATAGTGACTTGGAAGGCGACTTAGACGGTGAGATAGAAATGCTGGGACTCACACTTAGGCTTAAACTTGGCGATAGCGACGGCGACCGGCTAGGCGACTTGGATGGGCTCAAAGAAACCGACGGCGACTGGGATGGACTGATTGAAGGTGACCGGCTGGGCGACTTAGAGCGGCTTAGTGATGGGGATAATGACGAACTCTTGCTTGGAGACTTGCTCGGCGATTTGGATGGGCTTAGCGATGGCGACTTGGACGGACTGATGCTAATAGATGGGCTCACCGATAGGCTAAGAGAAGGAGATTTACTGGGGGACAGCGAAGGGCTTTTTGAAGGCGACTTAGACGGACTTTTCGATGGACTGACGCTAAGCGACTTAGAAGGACTCTTGGATGGCGATAATGAAGGACTTTTACTAGGAGAAAATGACGGTCCCGTGCCGTCAGCCACCGAAAACCAATCAACGCACAGGGATAATGTGTCAGGCGGGCTAGGAGATACTGAAGGGCTAATCGAGGGGCTTAGGGACGGGCTCAATGAGATACTAGGTGACTGAGACGAGCTTTTTGAAGGCGATAGTGAAGGCGATTTACTCGGACTTTTACTGGGTGAAAGGCTAGGGCTCTTAGATAGCGACTTTGACGGAGATTTTGAAGGAGATTTGGAGGGAGATTTCGACGGACTTTTGGACGGCGATTTGGATGGGCTAATGCTAACCGAAGGGCTAACTGACGGGCTAAGAGAGGGGGACTTGCTAGGGGACTTGGATGGACTAAGCGACGGAGATTTGCTAGGGGACTTGGATAAACTTTTAGATGGTGACTTGGAAGGCGATTTGCTTGGACTTTTGCTAGGGCTCTTGGACGGCGACTTGGATGGGCTCAAAGAAACCGATGGAGATTGAGACGGGGATTTGCTAGTGGATAGCGAGGGGCTTAATGATGCGCTAGGACTGAGCGGCGTGTACGTTATCTCCACCTCGACTCTGGTGATGCGAATATCATCATCGCCGATGTTAGTTGACGCGGTTCTGTATCCGAACTCCCAATTTGCTTTCAGGTCAGCGCCATTGTCAGGCATTGAGTCACCGCTCCCGGGCGCAAATATCTCCTCATAGTTAGTATAGTTGGCCGCCACCGGCGACTGAAGCGCTCCTAACTGTGACGTTGAACCGCTAAACATCACTGTCCTTACTTTGTCAACTCCCTCCTCGCCCGCCGCCCCCAGCTTGGCCCTGATCCTCACTGTTATTTGGCTGATAGCATAATAATCGCCGATAGATGACCAATCAAAGTCAAAGAGGTCATTGCGCGTGGTAGTGCCGCCAGCCGGTGTCTTATTGTACGTCGTGTCATCGTCCGCGCTGACCTCATTGACGCACAGATAATTGCTGGCCGCGCCAACAGCCGTGTGTTGAATTAAACTGCCATCGGCGCTGGGAAGTTTTGTTAATATGGCCATACTACACGGCTAACTGATAAACCCGGCAACTGATTACGTTACTACCGTCAATATAATTGGTAACATCCGGAACGTTGGCCTGCAGGATAAAATCAACGCCGGCTGCTGCACTGCCGTTGCTGTTAATCGTTTCCCAAGTAGCTGTGTTGCGGTTGTATATTTGCAGGTAAACGATTGAGTATCCTGTGGCTGTATTAGTCTGCAATTCACAAGTGATTAATACTGCTGTGAAGTCGGTGTAAACCTTAAACTGGTGGATCGCGTATTGGCCGGTGGCCGTCTGGCATACGCGCACGTCATTAGAAGTGGCAACATCTGTGATATTTTGGGCAGTATAATCTATCTCCAAATCATTATCATTGGCTGGTAATACTACTTCATCGCCCCTAGTATAGTTGGTGAATCCGGGGCTAGGTGATGGAGAGGTTGAAGGTGATAGGCTTGGACTAAGGCTGGGTGATTTTGACGGTGATATAGATACTGATGGGCTTACGCTAGGGGAAAAGCTAGGCGATATAGATACTGATGGAGATTGGCTGGGTGATAACGATAGCGAAATTGACGGCGATTTGGACGGAGATAAACTCGGCGACTTACTTGGAGATTTTGACGGAGATTTACTTAGAGACTTAGATGGAGAAAGACTGGGGCTCAATGACACGCTAGGAGACTGTGATGGACTGATAGACGGACTCTTTGATGGGCTCTTACTGGGTGAGATTGATGGAGAGAGTGAAACAGAAGGAGATTGAGAAGGACTTATACTAGGCGATTTACTTAGACTCTTAGAAGGTGATTTTGATGGGCTGACTGATATTGAAGGGCTGACACTAGGTGAAAGCGATGGACTCTTGGATGGGGATTTAGACGGGCTTTTCGAGGGGGACTTGGAGATTGATGGCGATACCGAAGGGCTAAAGCTAAGCGATAACGACGGACTCTTACTTGGACTTTTGCTGGGTGATTTTGATGGGCTCTTGCTAGGACTTTTTGAGGGCGAGAGCGAGATTGATGGACTGACTGAGGGACTTTTTGATGGTGATTTGCTCGGAGATAGACTTACGCTCGGAGAGACACTTGGGCTTTTCGATGGCGACTTACTAGGAGACTTACTAGGTGATTTGCTAGGCGAGATTGAGACGCTAGGACTGACGCTAGGACTTTTACTTGGAGAAAGCGACGGCGACTTTGATGGAGATTTGGAGGGGCTTAATGAAACACTTGGACTCACCGATGGGCTTTTCGAAGGGGACTTGGACGGCGACTTAGAGGGGCTTTTACTAGGGCTCTTGCTAAGTGATTTTGACGGACTCTTAGACGGGGACTTAGACGGACTTTTACTCGGACTAAGAGATACCGACGGTGACTGTGACGGACTTTTAGACGGAGAAAGGGAGGGACTAAGGGAAACTGACGGACTTACGCTAGGTGATTTAGATGGTGATTTGCTTGGAGACTTCGACGGGCTTTTTGAAGGCGACAAACTAACACTAGGCGAGACACTAGGAGACTTTGAAGGAGATTTACTGGGGGACTTCGATAGACTCTTGGAAGGGCTTAACGAGACTGATGGGCTGACTGACGGCGACTTGCTCGGGCTTTTGCTCGGGCTTTTAGACGGACTTAAAGACGGACTCCTTGACGTTGATGGACTGGCGCTAGGCGATTTACTAGGTGACTTTGACGGGCTAAGACTAATACTTGGTGAAACGCTTGGGGACTTGGATGGTGACTTTGACGGCGACAATGACACGCTGGGACTAACAGAAGGACTAAGGCTCGGAGATTTCGACGGACTTTTGGACGGTGACTTGCTCGGACTAATTGAAACTGATGGTGAAACGCTAGGGGATTTACTGGGTGACTTGGATGGACTTTTGCTGGGACTTTTCGAAGGAGACAGCGAAACACTAGGGCTCTGTGATGGGCTTAAACTAGGTGATTTAGATGGTGATTTGCTAGGGCTCTTGGAAGGTGACAGCGATATTGAAGGAGATTGACTAAGCGATAAACTAGGGGATTTTGAAGGACTTTTTGATGGCGATTTACTTGGGCTTAGTGAAACTGATGGAGATTGAGACGGGGAAACAGAAGCAGATAAAGATGGACTTTTACTAGGGCTCTTGCTAAGTGATTTACTCGGTGATTTTGAAGGCGATTTAGAAGGTGACTTGCTTGGAGATTTTGAAAGCGAGAGTGACGGAGACTTTGATGGGCTTTTACTAAACGATTTAGATGGGGAAAGTGAAACTGATGGCGATTGGCTGGGTGATTTGCTGGGGCTTAAACTCGGTGATAGTGAAGGGCTAATACTCGGTGATGCGCTTTTTACTGTATCGTAATAAGTGACAAAATACGCATCATAAGCGGCATTGGATCCCCAACCCGTGTCATAATATAAAACTGCTCCACCTGCATATATCGGGGTGGCATCCACATACATCGTATAGTAGTTGCTCGTGTCCAATGGATCGCCATCGGCGGACAAGACTATGGCATATTGCGTCGTGGCGATCAGATATGCACCATCGGTAAAATCAAAAAACACGATAGCATCTGCATCTATTGAACTTGGTGGATAAACTGTGCTTGAAGTTGTTAATAATTTATCGGGTAATCCCCCTGAAAGACTGTAAATTTTGAGAACAACGCTATTAGTCGGTGAGCCAGTTTTACCCAATCGCATCTCAACCCCGCATATCTTCCCATTGAATCCTGCCGTAAATTGCTGTCCTACGTATGGCTGGCCGCTATGTCCGAATGGGTATAAATGCCCTGTTGTTTCCCTGTTAACTTGGTCTTCGGAGCAATTTGGTCCTGGTGAAGGTGATGGCGATATACTCGGGCTTACTGAAGGTGACTTGGAGGGGGATTTACTAAAGCTTTTGCTAGGGGATAGTGAGGGTGACAAGCTGGGGCTCTTACTGAGGCTAAGTGATGGTGAGATAGTGGGAGAGAATGAACCAGTTGAAGGTTTAAAGGCGGCAATTATACAAGAGGCATTAGAAGCGCTGCCATCGGTATATGTAATTGTTTTAGAGCCTGCTACACCTGCTGCTACTATATCTGCAAAATACTGTCCAAAAGCACCAGCGCCTGATCCAGCTATTAAGTCATGCCTTTCCGCCGTTCCTGCAAGTGGCGTACGAGCAGCAGCAGTTGCATCATCATCGCCTGAAACTAATACGACTAAATCATTAGCTGTTGCTGTTGTGAATGCACGGCCATAAGGTGAGGCATTATCATCTCCTTTACCCGGAGTGCCATCAAGGGGGCTGACTTGCAATACACCATTATACGATACAGCCATTAATCCTAGATCCTGCGATCCGGAAAAGTTACATACAATATTATTAGCTCCAGTAGCTGGGGCAACTAAATAATATAAATAAACTTGAAAATTACTTAATGCAAAAAACGCCCCTTGCGTCATTAGCGTACCAGCGTAAGTAGGATAATTAGCACTTACTGTTTCATCACCATCAATTACTATTCCAACAACTAGGAGTCTGTTACTGCCTGCGCAGGTATGAGAAACGGTTATGGTATTGCTATCAGCAACACCACTTGATTTATTATCATAAGTTATAGCCATACTCCCCTACTATACCACCTAAATATCATGGTATAGTATGTAGGTTAATTATCTGGGCCGTTTTTTCACGTTATGGTCTGCTTTTTTCAGCTCTACCAGATCTGCTTCTGTCCAGCCCGGTGCCGGCCAAAACTTCTCCACTAGCCAGCTTAAGGGATGAATCTGCTGCTCCCACTTATTGTTGAAAAACAGGTCTTTTGCAGCTAGTTTGGCATTTCGGACTTGTCGCCCTGATTGTGGGTAAGGAAAGCCAAAGTCTCCCCCCTGCGTGCGAAACTCGTGGGCGTACCACGTCCCGTGGTTGCATAAAACTTGTCCGCCAGACAGCCATGTCTTGCAGGCCACCTCAATACCTTGTGAACCCCAACTGCCAAAGGTAGCGTCATCGCATACATTTAGCCTCCAATAGTTCTCTCTAGTCAGCATCCAGGCTGATCCCTGCAGCGACATGGACGGTGTTAGGTCTCCCCGCCCTTCCGGCCGCCTGGTAAATCCCCGGAAATACTGGAAATGCGGTTCTGGGTCAAATAGATAAGCTGTACTTTGCGGCCTCTGCTTACCAATCCACATCATTTTCCGCATAAACCTTGTCTTGTTGTCGCACGTGGGTTCCTTGCAAGCGATGGGCGTCGGCCCCTGGTACCACTTCTTACCGCACTTCATGCACTTCCAGTCGAACGCCCACAAGTTGCGCATAATGGGAACCATCGTGACGTTATCACTTACCTTTTCGTACGCCTCCAGCATTTTGCGGTCGAAACCCTGATCGACGGAGCAGTGGGCATCCATCTTCATCACGTATTTGGCCGTGCTAGCCTGGCACGCCAGGTTGGTAGCTGCTCTCTGCCCGATGGACTTGGGCATGTAGATAATGTTTACCCTGTCATCCTGCAGTACGGCTGGGTTTGGCCACGCGCCATCCAGTGCTACGTTTATCTCGATGTCGGCTTCCCTGTGTGCTAGTATATCCTCTATAGTGCGAGCCAAAAACATCTCATTGCGCGCTGGTATCAATATGCTGATGTCTTTCATAGTAATTCACTTAATTTCCACTTGGTTAGGGCCCGCGCATTCTTCTCCCTCCACCACTTTGGAGGATGCTTAAACTCCGATAGGGCTACTTTAGGACGCGAGTACGTCCCCTCGTGCCGCACATCGACGTTGGGATAAGCGGACTTCCATGTATCAAAGTCATCATCTGAAAAGCCCCCGCGTTTGCGTTTCTTGGTCCCCGGCTCGTAGCCGATAGCGCGGGCCCACGACGGCTCACCCTTTGTCTTCTGGTCCCAGCCCTTTTGCTCGATTATCCTCTGCCGCCGCCGGTAATGATCAAGTACAAACTCACGGTTAACGCATAGACTGGACAGCGACATCATGCGATCGTGCTGAATCACCTTCTTTGACCCCAGCCACCAGCGCCAGATATTGATGTTGTAGTAAAATATATCGTCCCTTGGCGGAATAAAGTCAAAGTGGGAAGGGTCATAGAGTACGTCATGTTCAGTAAAAAATACATATTGCGTGTCACTAGCTTCTAAAGCGGCGATAATCTGCTCAACCATCGTGGGATAACACGGATCGTCGTGGATAATGACATTGTAACCAAAGCCAATAGGCTTAAGCGAAGCACTGTAAATAGGCAAGTTTGCTTTAAATATCTGCTTTTGAACTATGCTATATAATGGCTCTGCTAAGCGATTATCAGTATAGTAAATGATACTTTTACTGGTCATCTCCAGTCTCCTTCTTCATCCCAAGTTTTGAACCAGAACCAGGAACGATACTGATCGCGCCGCTCATTTTCCTGTGTTCGTTTATCAGCACCCAACACATACCACTTATTAATATTGAAAGCTGCAACGTAAGCATCGATCACGTAGCGCACCTGCAAGACGTATGGACGGCGGTAATGCTTTGGATGGTGGCTATACGCATAGTCGTGGCCAGCGATGATACCGCCCTTCCTGATCCTCTTTGACCACTCAAATATATCCTCCGTCACATACTTAAACCCGTGATGGCCATCGATATAAACGAAATCCAAACTCTCCTCCGGAAAGTCTTTGACCGCTTCCATCGAGGTCTTCCTCAATAGTTTGCAGTGTGGATAATTCTTGGTGTGGTTAATGGCTGATTGGTAGATGTCGCTCTGCCTATTCTTAAAATCTTCATCAACATAATAATCTCGGTACGACTCCCAGGGATCAACGCCGTACATTTCAAAGCCCTCTCTAGCCAGACGGCGTAAGTATGAACCACGCTGAACTCCTATTTCCACGCCCCTCTTAAATCCAAGCTGCTTGAAAAACTTGGGCAACTGCCGACGCCCAACGTCAGGTATCTCAACCCGACCTTGCTTATTAGCCGATAGCGTTTTTATTCCTTCCATTATGTCCATAGATATTTTTTTGTTAAACCTTCCGCCGCTCCCCAGTACGGCAATAAATAAATAGGGTCTTTATCGCTATTAGTATGCTTCCTCATTCCCTGCCCTGTCTTGAACTGCAAACAGGCGTACTTTGTGGTGAACTCCTGCCAATCTGTCAAAAACGGCTGACCAATTTCCTTCGGAAAGTTTTTAAGCTCCGTGCTCCACTGTGGTTGTCCTTTAAGCAGGAAATTAAGCCTATCTAGCAAAAACTTACGTCCTGCTACTTGGTAAGCTGTCTGACTCTTTTTGTGAAGGTAGTATTTTTGTCCATAGGGGATGACATAATTATTAGTGTTTCTATAAACGGCGTCTAGTATTGGCGGAACGAATTGAAAATAATCCGGCGAATAGATGCAATCCGCCTCGCAGGATATAACGTAATCTTCCTCCACCATCTCAACCACCATCTGTAACTGACGGCAAAAATTAAAACCGGAAACCCCCACATCGCCAATACACTTATTGATACCCATATTAAGAGGTTTTTGCGTCACGCTATAGATCGGCAAACCATTTCGCTTGGTGATAATATCGTGCATGATCCTGGCCTCAAATTTAGGCTCCTCTTGGTTGCTCGATATATAGATAATGGCTCCTTTTGGCTTCATAATACCCACCTCACGATTATTGACTTAATTCCCAAGTGCCTGGCAATGTCTGCCCGATGGTTTCCATCAACCACCCTCAGATTTGATTTTTTGACTACGATCGGTTTTAGTAGACCGTGCTCCTTAACATCCTGGTAAAGACTCACCCTTTCCTTCATAAACTTATTCATTTTCTCTGGAGTCCATTTATGCTCTCGGTATGACCAGAAACGCCGGTAATAGTCTGTCTTACCGTAGGGCACGCCCCCATCAAGCTGACGTAAAAATCCACGCTGCTGATTATTACCATTATCCAGTTTATCAATCGCTACCCTCTCTAATTTGCTTTTGAATATCAAGCTAGTCATTTCCCTAGCATGGGTCTCGTTGCTGTGTTCCGGTCCCATCTTCACAAAGCCATACTCCTTCCAGTCCTGAAAGTAATCCCTGATCTCCTCCACGCCTGATGATACATGGTCATAAACTGGATTTTTAGCAGCCGTGACAACTATACAGTTAATTGTCTTGAACCTAAGCCTATCCAGGTAGTCCAGCCAATCAGCTACGTTAAAGTAGTAATGAGCGTTAATGAAAGTAGTGTAATCAGCCACCGGTAACTGGTCTATAGAGTCCTCCATGCGCTGAAGCCGCAATTCATATTTACCGCCTATCTGGTCCCGATATTTATTGCCTTTAACAATAGCCTCTTGGTCGGAATCAACTCCAATCACTTGGCTAAATCCATGATCCTCTGCCATCTTAACGTGCAGTCCGGCATTGCACCCCATGTCAACCAAGGTCAATCCATCTGCGTTATCAGGTAAAAATGGATTCACGAAATTATTCCACTTTCCCTCGTTCCAAAATTGGCTATTAATTTCCTGCTGATCACGCTCGGTCATTGGTGTTCCTACTAAATGTTGATATGTGGAAAAAGGCTTCATATCTTAAAATAAATCATCAACAGTAATACCCAGGTTATTGCCCATTCTAACAAGGCAATAATAAGCAGCGACTTTAATTCTGGTGTCATACTTTCCATTTTGGTTTGATTTCCGTCTCGTAATAATCTCGCCACACGGCTAGCGCGTAAGTCCAGCCAGGGGAGGCTTCGGCCGTGCCGTAGTTGTGGGTGCGCGAAAATCTGCGGTGCTTATGGGCGAACCAGGTCTTTTTATTGACCATCAATTTACCGCCCTTCTGCCAAGTCTTAAATACTATTTCATGCGAATCCTGGTAAAGCGGGCCATAACCGTCGGTCTGCAATTCTCCGATGACTTTATCCCACCATTTTCGTGGCATGACCCACATACTGCCTTGCATGGCCATGCTCTCTATAATTAATTCATTCTTTAATTTCCTAGCGCGGCTCTCCCATCGCTGGCCGGCAAACTTGAAACCGCCTTGAATCACCAGTTTTTCGCAATCAACAGGCGGATCGCTCATGCGCTCCCACTTAATCGGATCGAGAAAATACCGCCTCGCGGTTGTGATCCAGTTAGGCTGGCAGTCGTCAGTCAGTATCTTGTCGAATCCCTTAGCGAACATGCAGTGCTCATCTGAGCGCATAATAAAATCACCGGTCGAAGCTAATACACCTGCATTAATTGCACCGCGCATACCCCTATTTTTACCCAGGTGCAATACCCGCACCCGCTCATCGCTCTTGATGGTTTTTTCTGGCCAGTACCCGTCAAGTACCGGGATGATCTCAATGTCGCCGACCGCGTTGGTTAGCAAGTCATCAATGGTCTTGTGCAATAGCGGATCTTTCCATGAAGGGATTATAACTGACAGCTTACTCATAAAGCTGATAATACCAGTTTTATATCCGTTCGTGAAGCTTAATCTGTGATGACTTATCCACGACTGCGATCAACCAATAGGTTTACAGTGAATGTCCTGTTATTGTTTTGCGGCTCGTCCGTGTCAAACGTAACTGTATGGTTACCTGCCACTGGAATTTGCAACGGCACATAAACGGATGGAGATTCAGCTAAGGCGGTTTGGTCGTAGTAATACTGGTATGTGGTGCTTTCGGCTAATTCCGTTTTACTAAATAGCACGTTACCGTCCACATCCTTGAGTGAGAAGTCAGCCGTCCAGTCACCCGCGCTTGGGCTGGTTGATGGACTAATGCTAGGGGATTTAGATGGGGATTTGCTAGGGCTTTTCGAGGGTGATTTCGAGGGTGATTTTGACGGTGACTTGCTTGGTGATTTAGAAGGGCTAAGAGAAGGGGACTTGCTTGGTGATTTTGAGGGAGAGTAACTAGGAGACTTGGATGGTGACTTTGACGGCGAGTAACTAAGAGAGATTGAAGGAGAAAGCGACGGACTGCCCGAATTAGGCGGTGAAACAGAAGGTGAAATACTGGGGCTAAGCGATGGAGATTTGCTAGGGCTTAATGATGGTGAGACAGAGGTGCTTAACGAGGGCGATTTACTAGGGCTTTTGCTTAAAGACTTAGACGGGCTTAACGAGGGCGATTTACTAGGCGAGCGGCTAGGTGATATACTCGAGCTTTTTGACGGGCTCTTTGATGGAGACTTTGATGGAGACTTTGATGGGCTTAAAGACGGGCTCTTACTAAGAGACGGACTAGTTGATGGAGACTTGGAAGGCGACCGTGACAGTGACGGGCTCTTGCTTGGGCTTAATGATGGTGAAATACTAACTGATGGTGAATAACTAGCCGACGGAGATTGGGAAGGGGAAAGGCTGGGGCTCTTGCTTGGGCTTAATGATGGTGACAGGCTTTCAGACGGTGAAATCGACGGGCTAAGCGAAGGTGATAATGAAGGCGATGCGGATGAAGCGTTTGGGCTTAAATCAGGGATAGTGAGGATTATCCCACGGATCAAGCCGTTCAAATAAAAAGCATCAGATATAATCTGATTGTTGTCGGCAACCACGTTCAGAATTGGCTGGATGTTATATCGTTGTATCCCAAATTTACTCATAAATAATTGCCATTAGGGTTGGCAAACACCCTTTCAGTTAGATAAAATTACGCTGCTTTCAATACCGCAAATGCTACTTTAAGAGTACCGTTTAATGCTCCGCTAGCATGGATATTCTGCAGGATAAAGACACAACTACCGGCTGCTGGGGTAATGCGGGTTACGATTGGCATGCCATCAGTATCTGTGCCAAGCTGGACGGATGATAAGACAATATCAGCCGCCGCAATCTTATTATCAGTTAAGGTGATGGTATAGGTTGAACCGGCCGCCGTGGTCAACGAAGCAGTCGTGATGATGCCAGACATTTTGTTCAACGTGCCCGCGCCGCCAGACTCGGTGACCGTACCAGCATCTACAATCAGACCTCCAACATGGACCTTGCCTCTTAATTTTGATATTAAACCCATAGTTTACTCCTTTTCTTCATCTAATTTGGTTAAAATCTCGACTAAATCGACGCGGCTTAACTTGCTGGCTCCCGCTACGCTTCGCTCGATAGCAATTTTAGTGACCTCTGAATTTTCTAAGCCAGCGTAGTTAATAGTTTTCGCCTTTTCATCTACTCCCCCTTTGATAGTTTTTTTCTCAACAGCGCCAGCTAACGCTAATCGGTGAGCCTCTTCATTGGACACCACTAACGTGGATCCCACTTCAAAATACTCTCCGTTGCGCTTTATCC
>Ga0208957_1001093_pt1 | contig 15210 bp, 18 predicted proteins | sample RifOxyA1_FD_184029 | JGI IMG/M metagenome (GOLD analysis project Ga0208957, IMG submission 184029) | Groundwater microbial communities from Rifle, Colorado - Rifle Oxygen_injection A1 (SPAdes) | ecosystem: Environmental > Aquatic > Deep subsurface > Groundwater | place: Rifle, Colorado, United... | reverse complement strand
TTTTCGAACATCCCTACCTGCTGATTGCAGCTAGAGCAGGACAGGATCGTGCTCGTGCTGATCTCCCTGTACTCCCGCTGAGGATGCGTTTTTCTATCCATCTCAGACTCCCGTCGCGCTGAACAGCTCGAACTCCGTGCCCAACAATAGCCCGCGCGCCATGCCGCCGGACTCCCGGGACTTGGCCGTCTCCATGAGTATCGAGCCGGACACGAACACTCCGTTCGTCTTGTCGAAGTCCCTGTTCTCGTTCAGCCAGTCCTTCAGGTCCTCGATTATCTGGAACGCCGCGTGGTCGCGCCTGCCCGCGTCGGGGTCGAACACCCACACGCCGAAGCCTATCCGTATCTTGAACGTGCGGTGCTGGAACGTCCCGGCGCTGGAGCCGCGCGCCAGATCCTCCCAACCCATCGGCAGCAGGTAGTAGTTTATCGCGGGCATCAGCGAGTGCTCCACTATCTCGTCGTCGTCACCATCGTAGAATATCTTGACCCCGCTGAACCGGGTGTCGGCCTCAAGCCTCTCGAAGATCGGGCGGAGCACTAAATCGTAGATGTTGAAGGCCACCTATCCCGCCCTCACAAATCGTTGTTTACTCGTAGTTATCATTTGCCTAAACCAGAAAGGTAGTTCAGGGTCGTCCTTAAAAGTTGGGGCAAGAGGTCGGCTTCTCTTGGAAGCATGCGCCGGATGGGCAACCCAGGGTGAATCACCTTCTTGGCGAATACTTCCTGGCTCTCCGCGAACGGCAGAATCATTTTCCTGCCGGACTTGAGCGTCACCGTCCGCACACCGAACCTAGTGGCCATCTTGAACCGCAGGAACTTGCCTTTCTTCGGCGTTATCTCCCATGTGTGCGGAACGCCCTCCTCATGGAATTTGGAGTAGAAGACTGCGCTGCCGACCACGGCCTCGTTCTCGTCCCACTTCGGCAGGAAACTCGCCTGCAAAAACCTGTTGTTCTGAAGTATCCTTCCCGACCCCATGCGCCTGTTCGCCAAGGTATTCGGCTTCAGGGCTGGCCATCCCCCGGCCATCGCGCCCTGAGACTGGAAGTTCCTGTCTATCCACTGCGAGGCTATGACGGCATAGCGGGCGTGAAGTGCCGACTTGCCTCCCCCGCGCCCTGCGGCTGCGGCCAGACGGCGGAGCATCTGCTGGATCTCCCGCAGCCCCTTGACCTCCACGCTTATGCCGGTGTTCTCGGGCATCAATCCCTCTTTGTCAGCTCATGGTTGCGATTTGCGGTGTCAGTATATTCTTTGAGCACTTTGCCGTACATCTCCTCGAATCCTGGCGGGTCTGGCATCCCTGACCAAATTGTCCGTTTCCTCATGATCCTCACCAACTTCTCGTCTGCCCAGAAATATCCGTTGGGGTATCCGGGCCGTATGCAACCAGCCGCGAGTAATAGGCAGAAACCGGTTAGATCACTCTGATCAGAACTCGTCGCCATATCACCGTGAAAGAAATCGACCGGCCTCAGCCACAGCTTCTCGAACGGCATTCCGAGCGTCTCGGATTTTTTGAGCATGACTTCCACGGCGCATTCCATCTCGCAGTTTCCCAAAAGGCCGTCTAGTTCTTTTCTGTGCATCTTATTTCCTTATCAGCCAGATATGCCCGTCGGCGAACCTGATCTTGTAGTGTTCGTCGTGCATCTCATCGTTGAATTCGCATTCGATTATGCCGGGAATTTGGGACTGGTCGTAATGTCCGCACTTCTGTATTCTCGTCTGGATCACTTCCTCCTGCACCCAGTCGCCGCGCCTGAACGGCGGAAACCACCTAGACGGGAATATGGACCGCAACAACTCCATCAATCCCTCTGGCTGTCCTCGAAATCGGTTATATCTGTGTCAATCTCCTGCTTCTCCACGTCGCTCCGCCCGAACGCCGGAACGCCGCCCTCGATGCCGCCGGTTATCGCCACGACCTCCGTCTCGCCGACCAGGGAGTATTTTCCCTCTACGACGCCGTCCAGGAACTCGTTGTCCTTGTCGAACTGCCTGACCACGGCGGGCGGCTCGTCGGTCTTCTGCCCGCTGTAGTACGACTGGTAGAGGAAGTAGATCGCCATGCGGTTCGACATCTCCCTCGCCCAGCCGGGAACCGGACTCAGCGGCACGGAGACCCGAACGCCGATCTTGGAGTCTATCCATCCGTCCCCAGCCTCCATGTGCGGCCTGATGTCACGCTCGGTTATGTCGCCCCGCCCTATGAGTTGCCGTGCGCGCTTCATTACTTCCACCCTTGTCCCGTAGGTGTAGAAGCTGTGCGGCTCCGTCCTGATGACCTCGAACTCCCCCCGGTTCGTGTAAGGCCGTGAGCTGGAGTCCCATGCCCGCCACATATAGGTGTAAAATCCGACTGAGGTCGGCAGGACGCGGTTCATGTAGAACAGCCCCGTGGTCGTGCCCGACTCCACGGCCCAGTTGCTGCTGACCTGCACGGTTTCCGGGGCCAAGGTGCTCCCGTCCGTGTTGTAGACCACGAAGGCCACCGTGGACGGCCTAGATACCGTCATAGTCAAGGTGAACTGGAATGTGTCCTCGCCCTCGAACCGGTCTATGTTTCTGGTGATGTCCAGAGGCATTATCGTCTGAACCCCTTCTTTTTCGTCTCCCTGTCCATCGGATCTTTCCCGCCCTCGGTGCGTTTGCCGGGATCGCTCTTGGACGTGAACCGCTGCATCAGGTCCTTCCCGCCCTTGAGCATCACCTCGATGAACGCCGCCGCCACTGCCACAGCCTGGGTGTAGACCTGCGCGGAGGTGGCGACGAAACTTGCGAGCGCAGCCAGCGAGACGTATAATCCTTTAATCAGGGACGCGGCTATAATGGATTCAGCGACGAGCGTCCTAAAGATCGAGGCCAACCTGTCAAGGCTCGCCGCGCCGATTGCTTGGGCGTCCAAACTCCTGAATAACGAGGCCGTCCTGCTTAATGCTGCGGTCGCTATCATAGAGGCGGCTAACGTTACCAGAGTAACTCCGCCTTCAACCAGGGATGCAACGAGGGATGCCGCCATGACCGCCTGGGCCGCCAACGTCCTGAACAGCTCCGCCAATTTCGACAGGGCCGCGCTCCCGATCATCGCCGCAGCCAATGTGCGGAGGTAGTCAACGATGCGGGAAATGTTAGCGGATTCGATCATAGCCGCTGCCAATGTCCTGAGATAGGACGTTATGCGGGACAGAGTGGCGGCCATCTCCGAGGTTGCGGCGAGAGTTCGGGAATATATGGCGATTCGCGACAGGGTGGCAGTCTCGATCATCGTTGTGGCCAAGCTTCGCGCGTAATTGGTGATCGTCGTCAGGCTTGCGACGCCTCGCATAGTGGCCGCCAAGCTGACAATGGCGTTGTAAATCCTACTCAGGCTCGCCGAGCCTATGAAAACTGCGGCCAACGTGCGGAGATAATTTGAGACCGTGCTCAGGGAGGCTGATTCTATCGCGGTTGCGCTCAATGTCCGTGCTAAAACGCTGAGCTTGGAGAGGGCCGCCGCCGTGATCATCGTCGCGGCCAGAGCTTGGTTGAAAAGCAGCCCTGCGGCCTCGAACACCGCATTCAACGTTGCGGCCATGATTGCCCGCGCCGCAAGGGTCACATATAGGCCCTTGTTCATGGAGGCGCTCATTATCGCGGTGGCATCGATGCTCCTGAGCGCCGTCATGATCCTGGAGACGGCTGCCGCTCCGATCATTTGCGCCGCCAAGGATCGGAGATAGTCCGTTACGGTAGAGATCACTGCGCTGCCAATCATCGTTGCTGTGAGCGTTGAGAACAGCCCCTTAGTTATCGTAGCCGTCGTCTGGGCCGTCGCTACCAAAGAACGCAACGCGGTCAGGATCGTCGTGATGGTGGCCGACTCGATGGCCTGCGCCGCCAAGGTCCGCGCCAGGATGCTCAATTTGGTCTGCGATGCGGACTCGATCATCTGCGCCGCAAGACTCTGGCTATACGACGCCGGTTCGACTACTGCCGTGGTCTGATCGACATAGACCGCCGTGTTTCTGAGCGAGTAACTCATGTCAGTTTATGTTGTCTATCCTCCACGCTATCGCTGGGCCGTTTGACCCTATCCCCGTTAGGCTCGTTACGCCCGCGCTCGTGCATTTTATCATGAACTGCGCCGGATAGGCCGCCACGACCGGGATGGAGGATTTCACCGGCTCGAACTGGCAGTTTGCGTAGGTGGCGAAGTAAAGGAGCGTCTGGGCATATCCAGACTGTACGGCCACGTGCGCATGGAACTCGACGGCGTCACCGAGCACGAAGCTCCCGCAATAAGTGTGCAGCACGAACACCCCCCCGGAGTTGGTCGTCATGAGCACGTGCTCGGTGCCGACTTTAGTCTGGAGCAGGCTCTCTGAGACTACGCTTACCGGCATCACTCCACCCCGTAAACGGCGATATCAAACAACCTGTCAGCCGCCGTAGATATCGAGCACTGCGCGTGCGCCGCGATCCTGGAGCCGGGCGGGATGGACACCGGGAACGGCCCCAGGGTCCACGGCTGTATCGCGTCGCCCGTCGTGTTCGCGGAGAGCAGGATGTCGGGTATGATCACATACTCCTGCCCCCCCGGGCCTATCCCAACATCGCAGAGCCAAGTCGCCGTCGTCATGGCCGTGTTGGCCTGGTTGCCTATGCCTATCATGAGCGCCCGGATCGGCCTGGCCGTGGCCGCCACGAGCTGTGACCAAGCATTCTTCGTGTTGAGGCTGGTGCCGGGATCGATTCCCGTCCCCCCGCTATCCGCCGTGTTCGTGCCGTAGTCCGTAAGCTGATGCATCGGCGGCGTCGCGCCCGGCCCGTGGCTGAACAGCATCACCAAGACCGTTGCCGTCACACCGCCCGTCGTCGATTGGTTGCGCCCGGCCAGACGGCTGTTCTTGGGTATCTGGATGGGGAGGTAATACACCGCCCTGCCCGATTGGTTGGTGATACTGCCAGTCATCAGGTTCGGCACGATTATGTGCTCCTGACCCGCCGGGCCTATCGCTATGTCGATCATCTGATCCCCAGTGCTCTGTGCTATGATCACCGTGATTGAATGCGCGTCTATGGGCGTGGCTGCTATCAACTGCGCCCACGCCCCTTTCACGTTCGCGCTGGCGCTGGCCGTGAGCCCCGTCCCCTGGCTGCTCGTGAACGTCATGCCCGCCGTGTCCTCCTGCGCGTTCCAGGTCAAACTCCAGTCCCCCATCACTCCACCCCATAGACCGCGATGTCGAAGAGCCTATCGGTGGCATCGCTGATATCGCACTGCGCGTGCGCGGCGATCCTGGAGCCGGATGGTATCGCCACGGGGAAAGGCCCGTACACCAGAGGTTGCACCAAGTCTGGCGTGCCGAAGGCGTTCAGTCCCATGTTGGCTAGGATCACGTGCTCCTGCCCCGCTGACCCGATGCCCACGTCGAACAGCCAGTTGGCGTTCGTCCTCACGTTGTTGCCCACATTCCCGATCGAGATCATGAGCCACCTCGCTGGGCGGGCCGTGGAGGCCACGATCTGCGACCACGTATTTTTCGTGTTGAGCGTCGCCCCTGGATCGACCGACACTCCCCCGCTGTCTGCCAGCGCCGTGCCATAATCCTGAATGAAGCCGAAATGGGCCATTCCGGGAAAGCCGTGGCTCAAAAGCATGATCGCGGCAGCCACGGTCGCGCTGGCGCTCGTGGATTGGACGCGGGCGGCGAGCCTGGCTCCAGCGGGGACGCCGACCGGCAAGCGGAAATGGGCGCAGGCGTCGCTCGCCCTGCGGCAATAGAGGATGTTGGGAACTAAGATCGTCTCGAAGTTGGCTATCCCGGTGCCTATGTCCACCAGATAGTCCCCAGCGGCGCTCGGGGAGGACAGCATGACGATCACGCTGGACGCGCTGATTGGCGTCGCGGCAACGATCTGCGCCCAACTCCCCTTGGTGTTCGCCGTCGCGCTGGCGGTGATGACCGTGCCGGTGGACGCGGCGGGATTGTGCCCGACCGTGGCCACCCGCGCCCCCGAGGATGCGCTCCATTCCCCCATCTTACTGGAACCTGAAATCCGCGAATACCCTGCGCGCTATTTGCCGCACTTTGTCCTTCGCCGCCGCGTTGACGTTTGGAAATTCGGTATCGTTCACGAACTCCTCAACTAGGTCGCGGACGATCCTCGGCGGGCGGGGAACGAAGGTGCGCGTTGCCTCATCCCACATCTGGTCATCGGGCGGCGGACCGGGAATCAAAAGCTTGGCTAAACCGGCGGCGGACAGGATGGAATCATCGGCTATGACCGAGCCCCAGCTCCGCAGTCTCCCGCTGTCGATCTCATAAATCGCGTACCATTGCTCCATTCGTGATTTCCTTGTCCGTCTTTGATCCTTGTTCGTAAAACGCGCGCTGAGCGAGCAGCGAATATGCCTGAACCTTGGCCTCATCCTCGTCTGCTATGGCGCCGACCAACTCAGCGAGTTTATCGAAGCTGCGCTCCGCCTGGAACGCCCGCCGCCTGGCGTCTATCTCCCGCATGTGGGCCTCACCCATCCCTGATACTCTAGCCCTGAAATCCACCCCGGACTCCGTCAACTCCCGTGTCACCGCGATATTCTTAATCCCGGCCCACTCGCCGATATCTGGGCGGTTCATGAAGCCCTCCATGAGCATAAGCCCCTTGGGGATCTTCCGGGCAAGCAAGCGCCGCTGGCGCGCCTCTAGGTTTTCCGTTAGCGGTAGATGCCGCCCTTCAACCAACCCGAGCACGAGATTCTGCGAGTCGAACGGGCGCGGCCCGAACGCCGTCTGGACCTTGGGCCAGCGCGACATGAGCTTGATCGTGGCGGAGGCCACTTCTCCATCTGGGATTGGATTGCCCGTGCTGTTCTCGTGGTTGAAGTGCCATGAGACTGGCTCGCGTAACCAAACCTCCTCAAGGCCGAAATTCAGGAGGCGAAAACCTAGCTCCGAAGGACCGGAATGGAACCCCCGGAAAGCCTCGTGCTCGTCGAAACCGCCCGCAAGGAGGGCCTCCCTGAGAGGGACAGACATCCCCTGTCCGTAGTTCCATCCTGTGCTGTCCCAATCGTTGACCCCGCACACGTCGTCCCAAGTCGGTTTTTCCGGTCGCATCGCCTTGGCCCGCATTTGATTGAGGTACAGAACCGCCCGTGGCTGGACTATAGGATCAAAAAAGAAATTCAGGATTGCGGAAACATAGTTCCTTGGATACAGCGCATCGCTGTCCAAAAACGTGACGACCTCGCCCCTCGCTGCGAGCAGACCGGCGTTGTTGGCCTTGTGCTTGTGGTACAAACCCTCCTGGCCGAGCGTGATGAGCGTATCCGCATGTTCCCGCACGTAGTCCACGACGCGATCGTGGCACTCCACCCATATCAACTCATACGAATCCCTGGGCGCGTCTTGCTCGTTGAGGAAGTCCAACGCGCCGAACCAATCCCTGCAAGACCAATCGAGCAGTATAAGCGAGAGCTTCGGGCTGCGGCTGGAACTCTTAATGACGCGCTTTTGTTTCATGGAACCGCGATCTTTAACCCTGTCGGCGCAAGCAGCGGAACGGCGAAGATCACCTGCGCTGAGCGGATCTCATAGCCCAAAGTCGAACTATGGACAAAACGAAGCGAGTTCTCCCCCTCTCTCCACCAGGCTACGGGCACTGGGAATGAAATCGTTTTCACCACGCGATTGTTCGCCGCTACGCCCTGCGCGCCGAAAAGCTGAATCGGGCCATTGCCGTTGATCCAAAGCTCGCCTTCGTTGGCCATGTCAGGATCGAAAACCTCCATGCGCAGCTCCGAAGCCGTGGCCCCCTTCGCGACGGCTAATGACACGGCGAGGAAGCCTTGCTCGGGCAAGACGGTCCCGTTCAAAACTATCGGATAGGCGGCAAAATATTGGATGACGGCTTCGTTCGACGGCACGGACTTGCCGCCCGCATTGAAAGCTAAAATGCGATAGGCGTGCTTTCTCCCGGCGACGGGAGCTGGATCGGAAAAGGCCGTAATGTTCGCCGCCGTCTTGCCTATCTCTAGCCATGCGTCGGAGTTGAGCCTACGTTCGACGACAAACCCATCCTCGTTCGTGCTGTTGTCAGCCCATTGGAGCTTGATCTCCAGCGCCCATGCGGGCGTTGCCAACAGCAGGAGCGCCAGGAGAACTGCGTTTTTTGTCAGCATTGTCCGCCTTCCATTTCTTCATATAGTCGCGATACTTCTGCCTGTTCTTCGCACGCCAGCGATACGTGTATTCCTTGGCTGTCTGCGCATCGGGCTTCCATCTTGGCCGCAGGGTCAGAATGTGGTTGCGAGCGGCTTTCGGTTCCAGGCCCAGCATCTCGCAGATATTCACGAAGGCGGACGGCCATGACTTGTCCTCGCTCGAAACCCACTCCTCGACCTCCCGGCGGTTGCCCCTCCGATACGCGCTCTGCGCGTTCTCCAGGAGCGCCATGAGCAATTTAGCTTCACCGTCCATTTCTACGTGGAGGTAAGTGTGAACGTAAAACTGATCCTATCGTTTGTTTGAAGAGCCTGCGTCGCGAAATCCCCCACAATGACGACCGAGCCGGAAGGGTTGGTGAACAACGCCGCCTGCGTGATCGAACGAACCGCCGTCGCGGTCAGCGTGGCTGTCCATTGCTCCTGATTGAACGCTGAGATCGATGTAAGCGCGCTCTCCCGCGCCTGCACGGGGCTGTTGACGACGAACTGGCCCTTCGAGGTCGTGCCCGTGCCCTCGCCCCAACCGACGAAGTATGTGGTTGCCACTTCCGTGGCGTTCATCACCCGCGTGATCCACGATGTGCCGCAATCAACGAAACTTGTGGCCATAATCTACCTCCGTTTCAGCTTCACGTCGTACCAGCGGTCCTCGGCGGCCCGATAAACTCGGATCTTCATCTCCGCCTTAGATCGCGCCTGCGCCTGGCCGATGCCGAGTAGTTTCACCCGGATGGGACTAAAAAACCGGGACAGAAAGGCTGATATCTTAGCTAACATATCTCCCCTCGAACGGCCCGAACCTCTGCCTCAATAGCTGGTCCGTCACCAGCTTGGCCTCGTTATAGTCCGCCACCCTGAACCTCAGCACACCCCCGTTCAAGTGCGCGCCCTCCCGCCTCACGTCCAGGTCTATCGCCATCTCCACCCCGATGCCGAGCAGATGAAGCGCGTCGCTGTAGTAGTTTATCCCGTCCTGCGCCAGCATCACGTCCTTGCCGAGGAAGTGCTTGCGGAACGTCTCGATGGCGTGCCAGGCGTACCTCTGCACCTGCTCGTCCACGACCCCGCCGTTGCGCTCCATCTGGTAGCGCGCCATGTGGATGTTGTCCCTCACGTCATAGAGGTAAATCCCGAGCATCCTGTCGGGGTACTTCAGCCGGTCACACTCCAGAAGCTTGATGTTGCGCGCGAAGCGCCCCCTTCGGATCGGCTCGGTGAGGTATCCGTCGTGGTGGATGTCCAGCGGCAACACGACGACGTGCGGCCCGACCCCGGCGTTGATGGCGAGCTCTGCGTGCTCGTGGACGGTCCCGAAGAATTTCATACCTTGATGGTTTCGATATAAACGAACCGGGATGTCCTTTTTCAGCGATCCCGGCGGGTCGACCGAGAGATGGTGCTGGTTGACGGCGTATCCGAGGTATGAGTTGGGCCTCAGATATTGCCAGACGTGCTGCCAGTTCAAGAGATTCTCGTCTGAATTATGTAAAACAAAATCACCGACGCCTCCGATAAACGTTCCCGCATCTGTGTGAAGGTCATACACCCATTCTTTACCGGCTCGCATTGGAATAATCTGTCGTACTCCCATTTGTCGACGTCTTCCGCCCCATGTCCCTAAAACGCCAGCGCGTTCGGCGCATTGGATAATATGTGGCTTATCTTTTCGACTCTGACAGAAGAACTCTCGCCCCTCAGCCGTGCGATATAGATATAGCAGTCCCGCAGCTAGGAGCGGGCTGTTAGTACAAAACGATTGAAGCGATCTTCCGTCTTTTGTTTCGCGGCGTATGTGTCCATCGCCTAATTCGTATCCGCGAAGAAACGCGCGCTGGATCTCCACCTTGCCGTTGAGAATTTCTCTCGGGATTTTTTTACGGCCCGCATCTGAATAGAAAAGTCGACGATACGATAAAGCCAAATCCTTTGGTTGGCGCGGCCACAATTTATAGCATGGTTTATACTTGTCGCCTTTATTGTCCGTCACGACATAGAATGATCGGGTATGGGCCGTTTCGTATATTTGTCTGTATCGCTCGATAAGGGTTATGTTGGTATTATTTAGCGTCCAAATATCAGCCGATCTCCAATGGGAATTCTTGGGAATTACAGCTTTCGGCCTTCCTATAAGCGCGCTTCCTTCTGCGGCGAAAAACCCCCAGGCTTCAGCAAGCTGCGGTGATATTGTTTCAACCGCCATCGCATCTGAGTGGTTTATGAATTTATGGTCTAGTGATAGGCCAATCGTCACATCGGCTCCCCGCACCGCCTCTCCATTGCTCATAAGACTATGATCTTCAGTAACTCGAACCTCGCCGTCAGAGTCTATCACCCTAAATAATTGTTTTGTCCCCCGATGCTGCATGACCCATTTAATCCGTTGCCAACCAAGATGCGTAAGGACTTCATAATCACTGCGTTTATAGATCCGATGCTGGCGTTCTCTTAATGATTGGGGGATCAAATCGCGGATTTCCATATATTCAAAGAATCGGCTTCCGGTTCGTCTGACCGGAACAGGGGTATCGCCCGTAACTGAGTCGATCCAAAAAATAAAATCTCCCCATGCGCCCTGCGTGCTTTCATTCCTCGGCGTCTCGAAGCCCGCGATGTCGCAAACCCCTGGGAGTATCTGATCCTGCGGGTGCCTCATTTTATGCGCGTAGCACCAGAACGGGCTGGTGCCCAGCCTCACGTCGTCCGTGTACCGCTTCGCTATCTCCACCGTGGAGTCCTGGGACGGCCCGTTGTCCACGACGATGATCTGGTCGGCGATCTTGTGGATGGACTTGAGCGCGCGGTGGAGCGTCGCCTCGCAGTTGTTCGTTATCATGCAGACGGACAAAGTCTCCCTCGGGCCTTGCAGGAAGAACTTGCGCTCCCAGTCTATCTCGCCGAGCGGCTTGCCGTCGTTCTTGTAGAAAATCATGAACCACCCGGCGAACGTGCGGTCGTAGTCCAGCTCCTTGAAGTCGGAGAAGGCCACGACATGGAAGCCGTCGCGGTTCCCGAATATGTCCATCAGGTCGTGCTTGTCGAACGAGCGGACGTGGACGGGCATGACGCCCTTGGTGACGAACTCGTCGCGCTCCCGATGGCCGTGAGGTGTGGTGAAACACATCCAGCCGCCGGGCTTGCAGTGGCGCTCAAGCTTTTTTGCCACCTCCTCGGCGTTGGGCAGGTGTTCGAGGACCTCCATGGCGACGACGAGGTCGAACTGTCGAGGGCTATCAATACCGTCCCTTAGCCCATCATAGGTATCTAAAATATCCGTGTCTTCATCGCCGATCACGAATGATAAATTGTCCGGATGCGCGCACGCCGGATTCCCATCCGGCATCTTCGCCACCCTCAGCTCCTTCGCGCACCTAATGAGAGTGGGGGATACGTCCGCGCCCAACACCCGAAGGGAGGAAAAGGCGTTGGACAATGCCCGGGCGTATCCCCCGTGCGCGCAGCCGAAGTCCAGCACGCTGCCGACCTCATCCTTGTGCTGCGCGATCCAGTCGATCAATACTTTTGTTCGCGGCTCCGCGTCGGCCCAGAAGGCCGTCTGCCAGACCGCCGCCTCGCCGCCGCTGCGCTCCTCGTAGAATGTCGCTATTGCCTGCTTTCTCTCGGCCTCATCTTCCACAGTCATGAACGGGACGAACCTGTCAATGTAGTGTTTGACGGACTTCCTGAGCCGGTCGTCATTCAGGTGATCGGCGTATCTCTTGGCCGCGACAACGTCGGAGTTCACCAGGAAATGCTTCGCCACGCGCTTCGGCTCCGATGTTCTCTGCCCGATCAGCTCATGGGCCAGCCGGGCCCAGTCCTCCGCCACCTCGTCCCAGGTCCACTTCTCCGCGCGCTTGCGCCCGGCCTTCGACAACGTTTCCCACCGCTCGTCGTTGCGGATGAGATCCACGACCTCGTCGGCCATGCGGTCGCAGAACTTGGCGGACACCGGCCCCAGGCCTTTGTCCAGCGGGTCGCCGATCCTGCCGATGCTGCCGTCGTCGCGGACGAGAACCGGCGCTCCTCCCATGTGCTCCGGCAGCGCGGCCTTCCAAGGCCCGACGAACGCGCCGCCGCATGCGGAGAACTCCGCGAGGGTGATCATTGAGATCTCTTCGAAAACGGACGAATAGGCGTAAACCCGCGCCTGCTTGTAGTGCTTGTAGAGGTCCGTTTTGCCCAGGTTGCCGAGGTTCACCACCCTGTCGCCGAACTGCTGCGCCATGCGCGCGCACTCCTGGTAGAGCGGCAGCGTCGCCACGTCGTCGTAGCGCGAGATGTGGAGCGTCGCCTTCGGCTCCCTCTTGAGTATCCGGGGGAAGACCTCCTGCAGCATGATGTCGAGCCCCCTTTCAGGCCTGGACGTGAACATGACCTTGAACCGGTCCCGCTCCTGCTCCGGCACGGAGTCGATTAGGCCCAGGTCGATGCCGTTCCGCGTGACGTGGTACAAGGCGTCCGGCCCGCCGTGGACCTCCTGATATTGCGCCTTCATGAACGCCGACGGGAGCAGAACTCTGTCGATGTTCCAGCAGGTCGCGTGGAAGTTGGACGGCCCGGTCTTCGTCGCCAGGTCGTGCTGCCATAAAAAGTTCACCTTCGACTTGAACTCCCATTGGAGGATGCCAGGCAGGCGCATCACGACAAGAACATCGTGGGGCGTGGACCTCACGTAGTCGAAGAAGCCCTTCGGGAACGACGAGCCGTTCTTCTGCTGCACCCACCCTATCGGCAGGTACTGGACGCCGTTCTGGCCCTGCTGCTCCTGCGCGTTGCAGAAGACTATCGGCCTGTGGCCCTGCTTGGCCAAAGTTTCAGCAAGCTGTATCGCCGCGGTCTCCGAGCCCCCGATCGCCTTCCCCGACGGTATCGAGTCGCCCGACATGTTCATGCCGTGGCAGAAGAAGCTCCAGTCCAACCGATAACGTTTATCCCCCATTGCCGCTTTCGCCTCCCTTTAGCCTTTCGCAGTTAGCCTCTGCCTCTGCCCATCATCCACCAGAGCCACGCGCTACAATATTCGTCTCCCGGCCCCGGCTGCCAACCGGCGCCGCCGGCCCAATCCGTGGAGACGGTCTGGACCGCCGTTATGTTCGCCATAAGCCATCGCCAATCCAGATCACCGCATCGGCTCGGCGTTCAGCAAGGCGGTGTAAATCGTCGTCGAGTCGACCGCAGGAATATCAAAATATACGAACTGCCCGAAGTTGATTATGTCGATGATCGTCCCGGAGTACGCGGTCGGGCCGCTCGATATGGTGGTGCTTGAGGTGGCCTGCCATGGCCCGCCGCTCTGGGCGGAGAACCGCCAGCGGAGCGTGAGGCCGGTGACGCCGACTGAGGCGGCTTGGATGTAGCCGGCGAAGCGGGAATACCGGCCAACGTCGAACTGGCCGAAGTCCCTCGATTCGCCCTGCGCTATTTGGGAGCTTACATCGCGGATGATCGGCGTTCTGCCGTGGCCTGTGATTATCTCGAATGTTCGCGGCATAAAGCCTCCTAGCCCAGGTCAGACCGCGCACCGGGCGGGCTTATAGGGCACGTCCTACCGGACGATCGACCAGGTGAACGGCATCACCGCCGATGGGGGGGTGCTTTGGATGCACATCACGTTGAAGAACCCGGCGCCGACCGACGACACCATGACGCCCTTGAGGCTGTCCACGGTGGAGTAGTTGTATATCGTTAACTGTATGACCGCCCCGGACTGCGCGGCGCTGGCCTGGATGCTCGTCACGGCCACGGTCGCAGACAGGACCCCTATCCCGCGCCATCCAGCGGCCCCCGTGAGTGACGATATCGTTAGGTCCGCCAGCGAGGTGACGTTGGCAACGACCACGTCGCGGAACGCCGACTGTGAGGCCACGTTGAGCCTCGCCACGGACTCCACGTTCAGAAGCGTCAGGTCCCTCAAATTGGTCTGAGATGAGGCGTTGAGCCCCGTGAATGACGACGGCGCGTTGGTCCCGGTCTGCTGGACGAACGCGCCGCTAACCCATTTTTCGCGGTATTGTCGTGCCATTTTCTACCTCCTACCCGCCACATGGAGGGCGGGACTCGCGCCCGTGGGCGGGAGATTCTAGCCGTTCGGCCTTTTTTCCTTCTTGCCGACGCCGAGGCTCTCCCTGATCTCCATCAGGTAGCCTCCCAGCTCGGCCAGGGACCCGTCGATGCTGCCGAGGGACTTCTCTGTGCCCGCCACCCTGGTGGCAAGATCGGCCAGCAGCTTCTCGATGTCAGCCAGCCGGTCGCCGAAGCCGATGAAGGAGTCCGACGCGCTCTTCCTCTTGATGACGGCGTCCTGCCCGAACTGCTCCCTCAGCTGCCTGATCGTCTCCTTGCCCGTCCACTCGGACGGGAGCGGATCTCCGGCGTTGAAGCTCCCGTGCCTTGTCTCGATGGCTTTCCCGAACACCTGCATGATGCCCTCCCTATGTCCCGACGATCAGGTAGCCCAGCTCGGGGGCCGTCACCTTCTCGTCCTGGAAAGTGTGAGTCTCGACGATCTCGGACTTGATGTCGTCGTCCCGCCTGCGCTCCGTGGCCATTCGCCCGGGGAACCCCTCCGGCTGCCACCAGAACGTCATGCCGTGGGTGGCCTGCATGAGGCTCGGGGCCTGCGCCACGTAGAGCAGGATCGCCGAGGTGCTCCAGATATCGGCGAACGTTCCCGGCGCCTCTTCGTCCGCGGTGTTCTTGATGCCCTTGCCTATCAAGACCTTCTCAAGCTCGAAGGCCGCCGCCACCTGTTGCTGCGTCACCGATCCTCCGCCCACGTTGTCGCCCGCCCCTCGGATGTACTTGATCACGTCGGGGTGCCTGGCGAACCGCGCCCAGGCGTGGCCGGAGAGCAACAAGACGTTCGGGTCATACCCCGTCACCTGCCGGATGCTTTCCTTGCCGGCGAAGAAGTCCTCCACCGGCTGGCCGTTGACGTGGTCGTTCCAGCGGTAGTTGTCCCCGGTGCTCAGATCGACCTAGGAGCCGACG
>Ga0208957_1001091_pt1 | contig 15278 bp, 15 predicted proteins | sample RifOxyA1_FD_184029 | JGI IMG/M metagenome (GOLD analysis project Ga0208957, IMG submission 184029) | Groundwater microbial communities from Rifle, Colorado - Rifle Oxygen_injection A1 (SPAdes) | ecosystem: Environmental > Aquatic > Deep subsurface > Groundwater | place: Rifle, Colorado, United... | reverse complement strand
CCTGCGCGAGCGCCTGCCCGAACTGAAAATCCGCGTGGTGAACGTCGTCGACCTGATGAAGCTGCAGCCGCAAAGCGAGCACCCGCATGGTTTGAGCGACACGGATTTCGACGAGATATTCACCCGCGACAAGCCGGTGATCTTCGCTTTCCACGGCTACCCGTGGCTGATCCACCGGCTCACCTACCGCCGCACCAATCACGCCAACTTCCACGTCCGCGGCTACAAGGAGGAAGGCACCATCACCACGCCTTTCGACATGACGGTGCTGAACGACCTCGATCGCTTCCACCTCGTGATGGACACCATCGACCGCCTGCCGCAGACAGGCGACAAGGGCGTCTACCTGAAGCAGCAGCTCAAGGACAAGCTGATCGAACACAAGCAGTACATCGACAAGTACGGCGAGGACATGCCGGAAATTCGGGAGTGGAAGTGGAACGTCCCGCAACCATGAACTCCGGGGTCGAACCGGGCGGCCAGGTTCGAGGCTGGCAGCTATCCATGCGCAACGCAACGACGGTCGCGCACGGATAGACCGGGCCGGCTTACGGTGCCGGCGGCAACGCCTGGACCATGCGCTTCCAGCTGAACGGTCCGAAGCTGTTCGCGCTGGCGCGGCCGTCGCTGTCGCCCGGCTTGACCATGAGCTTGACCCATTCCATCGGGGCGACGCTGCCATGCACCACGATGCGGTGGAAGTTCTTCACGTCGTAGCCGTTGGGATGGCTGTTATAGGCGTCATCGCTGCAGGCCGTTACCAGGGCGCCATTCTCGGCAGCGCAGGGCGCACCTTTGACCAGCGGGTTGTCCGAACGATAGCCGTGGGAGTCGCCGTTCAAAAGCAGAACCGGCTTGCCGAATGCGGTCGTGTGCAGCGCGATGCTGTCGATGAACTGCCGGTAGTTGGCGATGTGCAGATCCTTCGGATCATGCCCGTCGAGATCCCACATGTCGGCCTGGATCTGGATCACCACGGCTCGGGCGTGATTCGTCCTGGCGGTGGCGAAGGCCTTGTCGAGCCAGCGCAGGTCGGCGCTGGTGCGCTTGAGGATCTCGTCGGTCTGCGCTTGCGTGCGGTCGAGGCCGAACCAGTTGTCTTCATCGTTGTTCGAGCCGCCCGGAACGTTCAGGGTCACGAACACGACGCCGGACTGCTCCCACATCACGTTCTCGACGTATTCGGCGTCGGTCGGATAGTTCGCATCGTAGGCCTGGGCCTGCGAGAGTAGCGGCTTGTCGACGGCGATGGCATTGCCGGGCGTGGCAAAGAAGATGTCGCGGACGTATCCCAGGTTCGCGAGCGGGTCGAGCCCGCCTTCCTTGCTCTTGTGGCAGTCGGTCCATTCGTTGTCGCCGGGGGTGTACACCACGGGCGACTGGAAGGCTGTCCAGAGATCGTAGATCGACTGATCGTAGGCCTGGGAGCAGGTCTGCTTGCCGGAGTGGATGTCGCCGACGTTGAGAACCAGCGAAACATCGCGATCGTCGTTGATCGTCTTGATGAACGCCGGGGTGGCATCGAACTGGGCCGTGTCGGCATCCTTGGTGCCGTAAGGCGAGTCGCCGAATACGGCGATGGCGAGCGCGCCACGCGCGTCATGGGAGGCCTTGTCGTGGAACGAATGTGCCTGGGCTGGGGTGGCTGCAAACACGCTGGCGCTCAGCATCAGGGGAAGAATGAGTTTTCGCACGGTTTGATTCTCCGGTGGTCATGAGGAGGGCGACGTCCCGTTCACCGCAACGACTGGATTTGAAAGACGCCGGGTCGGCAATCGAAATTGCTGCCCGGATTGTTGGATTCGCAGATGACATCGCCATGACAAAGGATCATCGTTGCGAAAAAATCGGCACGTGGCCGGCAGTCTGCGTATTCGAGCAGGCATGAAACCGCGATCCTGGCGCGACCCCGCCGCCGAAGCGTGCGCGTGAACACGGTCCTCCAGGCCAGAGGATCGGAAAGAAAGGAACGCGCCGTGAAGCGGCCGCCAAGGGGGCGTTCGTAGTGCAGGGTGGTGCGCGGGATCACCGCCGACTGTCGATCGGTCAACGCCGGGAAAGCAGGAATGCCCTCAGTGCGACGGCATCGTTGAACCGTTCTTCCCGTGCCGCGAACAGCAGGGTCACCGGCCCGGCTCCAAGGGCCTCGACCGCATGTGTCAGCGCTGCGGGCTGCTGTTGCAATTCCTGCAGGTAGCGACGCTGGAATTCATCCCACTTCGCGGGCTCGTGATTGAACCATTTGCGCAGTTCCGTGCTGGGGGCCACTTCCTTGAGCCACAGGTCGATGCGGGCTTTGTCCCGGGCAAGTCCGCGCGGCCACAGCCGGTCGACCAGGACCCGCATGCCGTCTTCAGCGGAGGGGGCTTCGTAGACCCGCTTGACGCGGATGTCCATCCGCAGGCCCTATGGCGTGACACCGCACACCACGCGTGCGCCGCCGCCGCCCAGCGGGGCCGGATGGTCGGCGTGGTTGTCGCCGCCGGCATGGATCATCAGTGAACGTCCTTTCAGGTCCGCCATTTTCAGGCGCGGCGCGAGCACCGGCTGGGTTGCGCTGCCGTTCGGGTCGACGTAGAGCGGCGGCAGGTCGCCCAGATGCCCGTCGCCCCAGGGGGTGCCGTGGCGATTGGTCTTTTCAGGATCGTAATGCCCGCCTGCGGCAAGTGCGGCCACCTTTTTCCCATCCTTTTCCTTCGGACCGCAATCGGGATTCTGGTGCACGTGGAACCCGTGCAGGCCGGGCGCCAGGCCCTTGAGGTCGGGCGTGAATACCAGGCCGTAGCGGGATTCCGAGACGGTGACCTGGCCGACCGACGGGCCGATACCTTGTTCGTTCACGCTGTGCATCGGGACCACCATGTCGGCGATGGCGCTCCAGGATGCAAGGCTGGAAACGAGGGCGCATACCAATAACCTGGCTTTCATGTCAGCTCCTTCCGGGGGAAATGCAGGGTAAGTGTCCGCGACCGGCAAGCGGAATGCCCGCCGCGGATCATCTGGAAGCGTAGGCCATGTTCCATCCTTGGCAAGCGCGCATTTCAAGGCCTGGAACCGGTCACTCCGCGTCCTGTGCCGGGTCTTGCTGCCATCTGCAATCCCTCAGGAATACGGGGGCCTTGTCCACCCGTTGGCCGGATGCCACCGGCAAATCCGATCCCTCGTGCAGCATCCGAACGCGCGCGTTGTCGGGATCCTCTTCGAGGACATAGCGCGCACCCCGTTCGAAACGTGCGCTCAGGACATAGCAGCGGACAGTCTGGGGCAGGAAAGGATGTCCGTAGGGCACGCTGCTTACCCACAGGACATGCGGGCCCGGCGACAGCAGGTAGATCGTGTCCCGGAATGCATTCGGAATGCGGATCGCGGACACGGGCCTTTGGTCGATGCCTCGCAGCAACACGGGGTGCCGCGAATGGTCGCTCAGCACGGCCACCTGGGCAGTCTCGTCGGTCATGGGGACGTCGAGCGGGACGGCAGAATGGAACAGCGGCGCACATCCGCCGATCGAGATGGCAGCAAGCCAGAGAAGAGGCGGACGGATCAGGCGCATCGAGGCACGGACTGTTGTCTACGGCCGGCTTGCCGGGATGGCGTGTGGGCGTAAGGCTGGTTTTTCGAGAATGACCAGCGCAATCCCGCCGAGAATGGCGGCCGACGCCAAGGCCAGCCGCAGGCTGAGTGATTCGCCAAGAAACAGGATGCCGCCCAGCGCGGTAATCACGGGGACGCTGAGCTGCACGATCGAAGCCTGGGTAGCCTTCAGTGCCGGCAGGGCCATGTACCAGATGGCGTAGCCCACCCCGGACGCCAGCGCGCCCGACAGGATCGCATAGCCGATCCCGGCATAATCCGGCGGCGTGCCGTGCATCATGAACAGGCTCAATGCGGCTGCAATGGGCGTTGCCCGCAGGAAGTTGCCCGCCGTGACCCGGATGGGATTCCCTGCGCCTTTCCCGCGCAAGGAATAGATGCCCCATGCAATCCCGGCGCCCAGCATGAATACCGAGCCCAGCAGCGGCGGTGCCGAGAGGCCCGGGAGCAGGAGGCCGACCAGTCCCCCGAAGGCGAGGACGAAGCCGGCAAGCTGCATGCGTCCCAGACGTTCGCCCGTCCACATGCCGTGGCCGATCATCGTCGCCTGGACGACGCCAAACAGCAGCAGCGCACCCGTTGCCGCCGGCAGGCTCACATAGGCAAAGGAAAAGCCCGCCGCATAGGCAAACAGCGCCAGCGCGGATAGCCAGTTGCCGCGTCCGGGCGTGGTGCCTTGTCTTGCCTTCACCAGCAGCCAGAGTGTCAGCGCGCCGGAGGCCAGCCGGATGGTCGTGAAGCTGGCCGGGTCGATGCTGGTGTGTTTGAGCGCAATCCGGCAGAACAGGGAATTGCCCGCAAAGGCCAGCATGGCGAGCGACGTCAGGGTAAGGGTGCGGGTAGGGGACATGGCAGGTTTCTTTCGATCGCCATCAGGAGGCCGGGCGACGTTGGGCGACAGGGTATCCGCCTTCAGCGTTGCCTCCAAGCCCTTCGCTGGAGGGCTGTTTCATGAAAACCTGGGTTGTCCTGGAAACGGTACGGGGCAGGTGTCACGCATCCAGGACCCATTGGGGATTCCAGGCCACTTCCCAGAGATGCTGCTCCGGATCCAGGAAGTAGCCTGCGTATCCGCCCCAGAAGGTATCGTGGGCAGGCTTGACGATGCGGGCGCCAGCGGAGGCAGCCTGGGCCATTACCGCATCGACGTCGGCCCTGGACGCAACGTTATGGGCAAGCGAGATGTCGGTGGCATTGGGGGTACCTGCAGTCAGGCCGGTATCGTGGGCGAGGCTTTCCCGAGGCCACAGCGCCAGCTTCAGGCCGCCCTGGAGTTCGAAGAATGCGACGGCACCGAACGCAAACTCCCGTCCCACGATGCCTTCGGTCTTGAGGCCCATGCCTTCGGCATAGAATTTCACCGCACGGTCGAGATCGTCCACGCCAAGGGTAATCAAGCTGACACGCGGTTGCATAGGTATTTTCTCCATAAAGCATGAGGCGTTATCCAAGACCCGTTATGCGGCTGCTCAAGCCAGCGTGCCAAACAAGGCCCCGACGCCGGCCGTCACGCCCATGGCCAACGCGCCCCAGAACGTGACGCGCAGGGCGCCCATCGCCACCCGCGAGCCGCCGGCACGGGCCGCCACGCCGCCCAGAAGTGCCAGGAACACGAGCGAGCTTGCCGAGACGAGCGGGATCAGGTCCGCTTCCGGTGCGAATACCGTGACCAGAAGCGGCATGGCTGCGCCGACGGAGAAGCTGGCAGCCGAAGAAAGCGCCGCCTGGATCGGGCGGGCAGTCAGCGCCTCGGAGATCCCGAGTTCGTCGCGTGCATGCGCGCCGAGCGCGTCGTGCGCCATGAGTTGATCGGCGACCTGCTTCGCCAGCCTCGGATCGAGTCCGCGGTTGACATAGATTGCCGCCAGTTCCCGGTGTTCGCCCAGATCGTTGGTCTTCAGTTCCTGCCGTTCGAGTTCGAGATCGGCCTGTTCGGTATCCGCCTGGGAATGCACGGAGACATATTCGCCGGCCGCCATCGACATGGCACCCGCGACCAGGCCGGCAAGCCCGGCGACGAGAACGCTGCTGTGGCCGCCCTGTGCCGATGCGACGCCCAGGATCAGACTGGCCGTGGAAACGATGCCGTCATTCGCCCCCAGCACCGCTGCGCGCAGCCAGCCGATACGGTCCGTGCGGTGTCGTTCCCTGTGACGTGCCCGCATGTTCAGGACGCCTGTGATGAGGCGTTCGCTGGCGAGCCGGAGAGCCCGTCAGTCGGCCCCATGCGCGATGGGTTTTTCAGTGAAGAGATAGTCCTTCATCTCCCCGGAAAATTTTGGATCCCTTCGGCGGATCCATTCCATCACCATCGCAGCGTGTTCCTTTTCTTCATCGCGGTTGTGCAGGAGGATCGCTTTCAGCTCGGGGTCCTTGCAGGCGTCGGCACGCTGGTTGTACCAGTCCACCGCCTCCAGTTCCTCCATGAGGGAGACGATCGCACGGTGCATGTCCCTTGTTTCGTCAGTAAGCTCGGTAATGGGTTCATGGTAGCCAACGCTCGACATTGATTTTTCTCCGGTTGCGGTAACGAACCATCCAGGTGACGATGGTCCCAAGGATCTCCTGATGAATCAGGAAGCGCTCAATGCTCCCGCTTGAATACACGGGTGGCGCGACCTGCTCTATCTGTTGACCATCATTCGGGAGATTTCACTCCGGCTTACTCTCGGATCTCCGCACTCCGGAGACTCGAAGAATCGCCGCGCATTGTCAAGCGCAAGCGAAGCGCATACGGAAAAGTGGATGACGTCGTTTGCATCATTGTCGAAGCGCGGCAGTTGGTAACGGATTTCGCCGGAGCGCTTGCGGATATCCGCTGCCTGATCGAGAACGGTCGTCCATGCCGGGCAGGAAGCGAGCATAGCCGCCGTTCAAGAAACGGGCTTGCTGATCCGCATCGTTCAACGCCCTACCCGAATCACCGTCCCCTCGCGCCGCCTGTCGGCAGCTCCGCGATGCGCGCCGGTCGCGGGATCGATGACGACGGCCTGCACCGAGCCGATGGTTTCGCGGCAGCCATCCGTTCCGGCTTCGCCCAGACCGGTATGCCCGAGTGTGCGCAGCGCGTCCTGCGTGGCGGGACTGAAGGGCGGCTGCATGAAGGCCTGGCCGCCTTCGCAGCTCACCTTGCCCGTTGCGTTCGTAACAGACAGGCGGGGTGCATCGATGGCCTGCTGCATCGTCATGCCGTGGTCGATGAAGTTGAGCGTGACGTTGAGCACCGAGTTGATGATGGTGGCGCCGCCGGGCGAGCCGTAGGCGGCGACGGGCTTGCCGTCCTTCAGCAGCAGCAGCGGCGCCATGCTGGAGCGCGGACGCTTGAGGGGCACGACGTCGTTGGCGCCAGGATTGCCTTCGGCGGGGTCGGCGCTGGGCAGGAAATTGAAATCGGTCAGTTCGTTGTTGAGCAGAAAGCCATAGCCCGGCACGGTGATGCCGGAACCCCAGGTGTATTCGATGGTGGTGGTATAGCTCACCATGTTGCTCCAGCGGTCGACGATGGCGAAGTGGGTGGTGTGGAGGCTTTCCTCCCGCGTGCGGGCCGGTTTTGGCTGCACGGCATGCCACGGCGTGAGATCGCCTGCCTGCGGTGTGTCCATGCGGCGGTCGGGCCGGATCAGGGCGGAACGTGCCGCCAGGTAGTCGGGGTTCAGCAGGGCGCGCTGCGCCGCCGGTGCGGCATCGTCGTCGCCGATCCACACCGCGCGGTCGGCAAATGCCAGGCGCATGGCCTCGGTCATTACATGCAGGGTCTTGGGGCTGCCGAAGCCATAGCCCTGTGCGACGTCGCCGAGCGGAAAGGGCTCGAGCAGCTTCAGGATTTCGAAGAGGGTGAGGCCGCCGGAGGAAGGCGGCGGCATGCCGGCGAGGGTCCAGCCGCGATAGTGGCCGACCAGCGGCCGGCGGATCGCCACCCGGTACTGCGCCAGATCGGCGAGCGTCATGCGGCCCTTGCCCGCGTCGCCGAGTTCGCTGCGCCCGCGCTGCTGCGCCTTGACGATGGCGCGCGCGATCGGGCCGCGGTAGAAGGCATCGGGGCCTTGGGATGCAATCAGCTTCAGGGTCTTCGCCAGGGCGGGCTGGACCAGCCAGTCGCCCTCGGCCAGCGGCACGCCGCCGGGACGGAAAGTTGCCGCGGTTTCCGGCTGGATCCGGGTGCGGCCGTCGTCGTTCGCGATGTCCTCCGCCAGGAAACGATTGACGCGAAAACCGTGTTCGGCGAGTTCGATCGCGGGGGCCAGCGTGTCGGCCAGCTTCATCGTGCCCCAACGGCGTAGCGCAGTGTCGACGCCGAGGAGCGTACCCGGCACGCCCACCGCGAGGCCGCTGGTCGAGGCGAGCGGAAAGGTCATCGGCAGGCCGTCGGGGGCGAACATGTCAGCGCTGGCGTGCGCCGGAGCGCGTTCGCGCGAATCGACGAAGAAGGTCTCGCCGGTCTTGGCCAAATGGACCAGCATGAAGCCGCCGCCGCCGATGCCGGACGATTGCGGCTCGACGACGTTCAACGCGAACTGCACCGCGGCGGCGGCATCGATGGCGTTGCCGCCCTGCGCCAGGATGCGCGCACCGGCCGCAGCAGCGACAGGCTGCGAGACCGCCACGATGCCGTCGGGCGACGCGGCCAGCGCTGACGCCGACAGCAGACAGAGGACGAACCAGCGTGCAATACGAATCATGGGCCACAGCCTGAATCGGCAGAAAAGAGAGCAGGGCAGAGCCTGCACCGGTTTGGCCGCGCGCGTCAATGCGCGGACCGGGAGTTCAGCCGGGTTTGCCGTCGACGCGCGGGCGCAGCAGCATCGGGGCATACACCGCCACGAACAGGCCGAATGCGGCGATCCACACCAGTCCGGCCACGGCCATGCCTTGCGTATACGCCGCAGGAAAAAGCAGCGGCAGCGCGACGCGGGCCAGCGCGGCGAGGTTGATCGCGATGAAGGCCAGCGTCATGATCGGCGGCGGTTCCAGCTGACGGCCGGTGTGGCCGAGCGACACGCGCGCCATCATGCCCAGGGTCAGGGCGCCGATGGCGCCGGCGGTGAAGGCATGCAGCGCGCTGCCGGCGGCGGCGTTCCATCCGGCCGCCGACAGCGCCAGCAGCGCGAAGCCGAGCGGTATCCACGCATAGCCCAGATGGAGGATCCACAGCAGCGGCACCGACCAGAATTTCGGGGTATACCAGCCCGCCAGGCGGATCGCGTGGGCCGCCGCCGCTACAGCGGCAAGCAGGGCCGTGACAGGCGAGGCCGGCGCGACCAGCGCGGCGATCAATGCCAGCAGGGTGGCGGCCGGTACCAGCCATTCGATGATTTTCCAGCGGCGCGCGCGGGTGAGCAGCTTGTTGTCGGTGAAGCTGGGGATCACCCGTCCGCCCATCGCCGTGATCATCATGATCACCACATAGACGCCCAGATGCAGCCCCAGTCGTGCCGTGCCGGACGTCCAGTGCAGGGCGTCGGCGTGCACCAGCGCATTGGCCGCAGCGAGCGCCAGCAGCAGGATGGGGAAGGGATAGTTGTGCAGCTGCTTCGCCCGCAGGATCGGCCATGCCAGCACGATCGCCAGCACAGGCAGGAACGCCAGGTCGACCAGCGCGACCAGCCCGGCCGGCAGGCCCGGAATCAGGAAGCCCAGGCGCCCCGCCAGCCACAACAGGAACAGCGCGGCCAGCGGGCGGCCCGATGGGGTACGGAGGCCGGTCCAGTTCTGTGCCGCGGTCAGCAGAAAACCGGCAATCACCGATACGGCGAAGCCGAACACCATTTCATGACCGTGCCAGACCAGCGGGAGCAATTCGCCAGGAATGATGACGCCGCCCAGAACAAACAGCCACAGCGCCATCATCAATACGGCATAGAGACCGGCCGCCAGGAAGAACGGCCGGAATCCGAGCGCGAAGGGCGCCCAGCCGGTGGATGTCGGACGCTTCGCTCGATCGTCGATGGGCAGCATGGCCATGGGGTGCGGGCGGGATCAATCAGCTTGAGGTGTGGTACCACCCTGCGCCGTTCGCAGGTCGTCGATCAGCCCGTGCTCCAGGCACGCGGACGTTTCATGCCGGCGATCTTGCAGGCCTGCTTCACATAGCCATAGGGGAACAGTTCGAACAGCTTCTTCTGCGCGTCCCTGCCCATGCGTTCGGCCAGGTGTTTGATGACGAAGCGGGCATCGGCTGCGATCTGGTGCTCGTCATAGTATTCGCGCATGAAACGGATGGCATCCCAATGGTCGTCGGTGAGCTGGATGTTTTCGCCTTCGGCCAGGGCTTTGGCTATTTCCTCGTTCCAGTCTCCCGGTTCGATCAGATAACCTTCCGCGTCGCGTTCGGGCAAATCGATGGCCATGGTTTTCTCCTGTTCCGATTACGTTGCTTAATAATTCATTTTGTATATATGTTTACATGTTCTGCCAATACGATCAAGCCGGGACCGACAGTGCATCCCGTCATGTCCCGCCGCCGTGGAATTCGACACCCGGCTGGCGTTCCGGCAGGGCTTCCACCAACAGTTCGCGCCGTGCCAGTGCCATGGCCTCGACGCTCGGTTCGTTCAGATACGATTTGGCGTCGGACACCGCGGCAGCCAGCAGTTCGGCTGCCAGTGCGTCGGGATCGCGGTCGACCGATTTGGCCAGCGCCCTGAGCTCGATGCAGGGATCCTGCGGCAGCCGGATTTCCAGGGGCTTGCCGCCACTGGCCACCACCAGCGGCGGGTGCGGTTCGCCGCCTTTTCCGGCCAGCACTCGGCTCATCACGTCGGCGATGTGCGAAGCGACGGAAGGCGTGTGGCCAGCAGGCTGCAGACGGATCCGGTTGACGAAGTACTTCTCGAAATCGACCTTGGCCTGATGCACCCAGCGCCCCTGGCGCATCCAGTTGATGTTGCGCAAGGGCACCTGAGGTTCCGACAGGTAGGCTGCGCCGGTGTTGCCCATGTCGCTCAACCACTTGGCGCGTTGCGGGACATGGCTCGTCAGCGGTGCATCGCCGAGTTGGGCCAGGATGTTGTGCACCGCGATCTCGCCGGCTTTCTGGATCGCGTATACCGAGTCGGGGGAGCCTACCGGCACCGGGGTGTGGGTCACTGCCGGTTGCGCCACGCAGGCGCCCAGGGCGAATACGTTGGGGTAGTCCGGGTTGCGCAGGTATTCGTCTACGACCACGAGTCCATGTTTGTCGACCAGGCCGGCGGCACTGCGTACGCCGGGCACGCCGCCGAAAGCCGGCCAGTAGACCGAATAGGCATAAGGCAGGGTATGGGTCTGCTTGGTGCCGCCGGCGGCATTGAGTTCGGCGATGTGGAGGACGTCCGCGTCGACGCGCGTCGTGATGGCGTTGCAGATCACACTGATCTTGGTGTCGACCAGCGCGGCAGTCACCGCGCCCCGGCTGGCGCCTTCGCCGCCGAGGCCGAGATGGCCGGGCCAGGGTTCGGGCGTGACGAGGGTGATCGGCACCCGCTCGCGGATGTTGCGGCGCTTGAGGTCTGCATCGATCAGGAAGGCATATTCATAGAGCGGTCCCAGCACGCTGGCGCCTGGTGCCGCCCCGATCACGATCGGTCCGGGGTGGCGTACGAACTCGCGATACGCAGCCAGCGCGCGCTCGGCCTGGTCGATGTGGATGACCGAATGCGTGTAGTCGGCGAGACCGGGAATCGCGTCGGTCATGCCGCTTGCGCCCGTGGCGATCAGCAGCGCATCGTAATACAGCACATCGCCGTTCTCCAGGTCGACCTGGATGACGTCGGGATGGATGCGCTCGACGGCACTGTGGATGAATTTGATGCCGCGCGATTCCAGATAGGGCGCGATAGGGAAGGCGATATCGGCGCGTTCGCGCCAGCCCATGGCGATCCAGGGATTGGACGGCACGAAGTGGAAATAGGGCTTGTCCGACACCACCGTCACTTCATCGTGCGGACCCAGTTGGGCTTTCAGGGCATAGGCCGCGGTCACGCCCGCGATGCCGGCTCCCAGGATGACAACATGCGTCATTTCAGTCTCCTTGATTCGTTTAGGCCACATTGCTCAGCCACGCGGGCGCACCAACTGCCAGGCGCGCACGGCGTAGGTTGTCGCGGCAAAGCCGCTCCACACATGCACCAGACGCGTGAACGGGAAGACGAGGAAGATCGTCATGCCGAGGAAAAGGTGCGTCTTGAATACCCAGCCCGTGCCGACCAGCAGTTCGACCGCGTCGCCGCGGAAGGTGACGATGCGCTGCGCCCACTCGGCCAGCCGGATCATCATGCTGCCGTCCAGATGCTGGGCCGACAGCGGGATGGTCGCCAAGCCGAGCAGCAGTTGCAGCCACAGCAGCAACAGGATCAGGATGTCGCTGGCTTTCGAGGTGGTGCGGATGCGCGGCTCGGTCAAGCGGCGATGCAACAACAGGCTGATGCCGGCGAAGGCCAGCACGCCCGCCGTGCCGCCCGACACCATGGCCAGCACCTGCTTGGCGCCGGCGCTGATGAAGGGCTCGTAGACGAAGTGCGGCGTCAGCATGCCGAAGAAGTGGCCGAAGAACAGGAACAGCACGCCGACGTGGAACAGGTTGCTGCCCAATCGCAACTGGCCGCGCTTCAGCAATTGCGAGGAATCGCTCTTCCAGCTGTACTGCTCGCGGTCGAAGCGGATCAGGCTGCCGAGCAGGAAGATCGTCAGGGCGATGTAGGGGTAGATTCCGAACAGGAACGTTTGCGAGTAGGACATTTTTCGATCCTCCTGATCAATGCGTTGAGGCGGCCGCCTGCCTGCGCGACGCCGGCATCTGCACCACGGAGACCTGCGGGCCGGGTTTCAGTAGCGGTTCGACGCCATCCATCGACGGGCCGAACAGCTCCATCGCCTCGTCCATGTCGCGCACCGGCGGCTCGGCCAGTTCCTGCGCCGCCACCGGCGACAGCGCTTCCAGCACCTGGAAGGCGGTTGCATAGGGGCTGCCGTTGGCGTCGAGCTTGCGGCCGACGGTGGCGAGCACGTGCACGGCGTCACCCAGCAGTTCGAGGGCCTCTTCGGGCGGTAGCAGCGAGAGGAATTCGAGGAACAGCGGTACGTAATCCGGCAGTTCCGAGGAAGAAGCGTCGAAGTCGTGCTTCCAGTATTCCTCCAGCAGATCGATCATCGCCGAGCCGCGGTCGCGCGATTCGCCGTGGATGTGCTCGAACAGGTGCAGCGAATGCGAGGGATTGCGGTCGAAGGTGGCGACGTAATTTTCCTGCAGCGCGATCAGTTTCGATTCCCGCAGCAGTGCGAACAGCGGCGCCAGGCGGGCAGCGGCGTCAGCGTTGAAGTCGGCCTCGGCCGCCAGCGCGTCTTCCAGTTCGGGCAAGGCCGCCAGCCACTCGGATTCCGGGTAGCACAGCAGCAGGGACAGGACTTTGAAGGTTTTCATCGTGCGGGCTCCTTAACCGGTTTTCTTCTTGGCGTGCAGCTGCGACAGGTCGACCGGGACGGCATTCCTGCGGTTGCCAAACAGGGTGGTCTTGGGCGTCACCCCATCCGAGCAGCCGTTGCCGAAGGTGAAGCCGCAGCTCGACTTCTCCTCGAAGGTGTTGATCGTTTCCTCACGGTGGGTGGTGGGGACGACGAAACGGTCCTCGTAGTTGGCGATCGCAAGATAGCGGTACATCTCGTCGGCCTGGGCGGAGGTCAGGCCCACCTGGTCGAGCGCTGCGGTGTTGGGCTTGCCCTCCACCGACTTGCCGCGCATGTAGGCGCGCATCGCCAGCAGGCGGTCGAGCGCGGTGATCACCGGTTTTTCCTTGCCGCCGGTCAACAGGTTGGCGAGGTAGGTGATGGGGATGCGCAGCGACTTGGTGTCGGGAATGATGCCGTTCATGCCCATCTGGCCGGACTCGGCGGCCGACTGGATAGGGGAGAGCGGCGGCACGTACCACACCATCGGCAGCGTGCGGTATTCCGGGTGCAACGGAAAGGCGATCTTCCAGTCGATCGCCATCTTGTAGACCGGCGATTTCACCGCGGCGTCGAGCCAGGCTTCCGGGATGCCCTCGGCGCGCGCGGCGGCGATGACGGCGGGGTCGCTGGGGTCGAGGAAGATCTTCAGCTGCGCTTCGTAGAGTTCCTTCTCGTCGGCCACGCTGGCGGCCTCCTCGATGCGGTCGGCGTCGTACAGGATCACGCCAAGGTAGCGGATGCGGCCGACGCAGGACTCCGAGCACACGGTCGGCTGGCCGGCCTCGATGCGCGGATAGCAGAAGATGCACTTCTCGGCCTTGCCGGACTTCCAGTTGTAATAGATCTTCTTGTACGGGCAGCCGGAGATGCACATGCGCCAGCCGCGGCACTTGTCCTGGTCGACCAGTACGATGCCGTCTTCTTCGCGCTTGTAGATGGAACCCGACGGGCAGGAGGCGACGCAGGTCGGATTGAGGCAGTGCTCGCACAGCCGTGGCAGATACATCAGGAAGGTGTTCTCGAAGGTCGAGTGCATTTCCTTCTGCACGTTGTCGAAGTTCTTGTCGCGGCTGCGCGAGGCGAATTCGCCGCCGAGGTCGTCTTCCCAGTTCGGGCCCCAGTTGATCTTGTCCATCTTCTTGCCGGTGATGGCGGAGATCGGACGTGCGGTGGGCGGCGTCTCCGACAGCGGCGCCTTCTGCAGGTGCTGGTAGTCGTAGGTGAAGGGCTCGTAGTAATCGTCGATCTCCGGCAGGTTGGGATTGCCGAATAGGTTGGCGAGGATTTTCAGGCGGCTGCCCTGGCGCGGTTCGAGCTTGCCGTCGCCCTTGAGCTTCCAGCCGCCGTTCCACACGTCCTGGTTTTCCCACTGCTTGGGATAGCCGATGCCGGGCTTCGACTCGACGTTGTTGAACCAGGCGTATTCCATGCCTTCGCGCGAGGTCCACACGTTCTTGCAGGTGACCGAGCAGGTATGGCAGCCGATGCACTTGTCGAGGTTCAACACCATGGCAATCTGGGCACGCACTTTCATGTTGTAACTCCTTGCCTGACAGGGGCGGCATGCCCCTGTGCGTTGTAAAAACCCCGCGCCGGAGAGAGGTGGCGCGGGTAAGAAGGGCGGGAGACACCCTTCTTGAAACGTTTCATTTCAGCGCTCCACCAGCGGACCTTCCATCCAGTCCACCTTCTTCATCTTGCGCACGATCACGTATTCGTCGCGGTTGGAGCCGACCGTGCCGTAGTAGTTGAAGCCGTAGGCCAGCTGCGCGTAGCCGCCGATCATGTGCGTGGGCTTGGTGATGGTGCGCGTCACCGAGTTGTGGATGCCGCCGCGGAAGCCGCTGACTTCGGCACCCGGCACGTTGACGATTTTTTCCTGTGCGTGGTACATCAGGCACATGCCCTTGGGCACCCGCTGGCTGACGACGACGCGCGCGGTGAGCGTGCCGTTGACGTTGAACACCTCGACCCAGTCGTTGTCGACCAGGCCCGCCTGCTTCGCCTCGATCTCCGATACCCAGACGTGGGGGCCGCCGCGCGACAGCGTGAGCATGCGCAGGTTGTCGGTGTAGGTACTGTGGATGCCCCATTTCTGGTGCGGGGTGATCCAGTTGAGCACCAGCTCGTGGTGGCCGTTCGGCTTCTTGCCCAGCAGCGGCGCGATCGTCTTGGTGTCGACCGGCGGCTTGTACACGCACAGGCCCTCACCGAAATCCAGCATCCACTGATGGTCCTGGTAGAACTGCTGGCGGCCGGTG
>Ga0208957_1001083_pt1 | contig 15363 bp, 10 predicted proteins | sample RifOxyA1_FD_184029 | JGI IMG/M metagenome (GOLD analysis project Ga0208957, IMG submission 184029) | Groundwater microbial communities from Rifle, Colorado - Rifle Oxygen_injection A1 (SPAdes) | ecosystem: Environmental > Aquatic > Deep subsurface > Groundwater | place: Rifle, Colorado, United... | reverse complement strand
GTCACAGTGATAGAGAAAATTCTAAGTGGTCAGGATTTTAAAATTTTTGTGGATAATCAGTGGGCCTATCCTTTTGAAAATAATAATATTGATCAAATCAAAAATGTTCTTCTAAACGAACGAAATTATTTAACCCCCAAAGTTTATTTTGAATATTTAAACTCAATATCCAGACTTTTTTTTGTATCAATTATTATTTTGTTGTTAGGGGCAATTATTTTTGTTGTAGGTAAAAGCAAGGGTATTGTTATATTTGCTTCTTTGATGTCTCTCACCATACAACTTCTGTTGATGATTATAAGAGGTTATGTAGCAGATCGAATTCCTTTTTCTAACATGTATGAAACGGTGATGCTTGCCGGTTTTATCGCCAACGTTCTTGGGATTATTTTTTATTTTAAATGGAAGGAAAAGTTCATTTTGATCACGGGTCTACTTTTAAATATTTTTACACTTTTTATGCTTGAATTTTCTACGGGTATGCTGGATGCTTCAATCAATCCACTGATGCCAGTGCTTAAAAATAATTTTTGGTTAGGAGTCCATGTATTTACGGTAATGATCTCTTACGCTGCTTTTGGTCTTTCATGGTTTTTGAGTAATATCTTTATTGTGAGGGATATATTTAAGGAGAGGGAACCAGGGATAACTGGTAAATTCTCAAATATTATTTCAGATACCCTAAGATTTGGCGTCGTGTTTTTAAGTGCAGGAATATTGACTGGTGGTATGTGGGCCGATTTTGCCTGGGGACGATTTTGGGGATGGGATCCAAAAGAAGTTTGGTCGTTGATAGTGCTTCTAGTTTATATGATTATTTTGCATGGTAGGTATACCAATTGGATTAACAAGACCAAATTTATTTTTATAACGGCTCCGGCATTTTTATCTGTAATGATGGCCTGGTTTGGAGTTAACTATGTGCTTGCCACCGGACTTCATTCTTATGGATTTAGCCAGGGGGGTACAATCTTTTTTGCAATCTTTGTTGGATTGCAATTAATGTTGTCGGTATTTCACGGGATCAAATGCAATTATTTATGAGTCTTCAAAGTATTTGACTCTATTATCAACTAACTCTTTAATGGCATTTTTGGTATTTATAATTTTTAATTCTTTTTTTAGACCGAGTGCTTTACATTCATTAAAAATATTATAAAGTCTATAAACTCCATCATGAATAGTAAGACTTGTTTTAATGGTAGACGGTGACCCTAGATCAATAAAAACGCAATTTTTTTTATGAAGTTCTTTCCAATTTGTAAAAAAATCTTCATCAAAATAGGTTTTGTATGCACCGATGGTTGATAATATATTTGGACTGTTTAAATATTCAAAAAGGCGAGGCCAGGGAATCACTTTGAAATTAAAAATTTTATTAAGTTCATTTACTTTTTGAAAATTCCTAGCACTCACTGTAATTTCAAATTTTTTAGATAAAAGTTTAAGTAGTCCCGTCGCAAGATTTCCTGAACCAAGTATGAGAACCTGGTTACTGCAACTATTTTTAAGCAGAATTTTTTTTGAAATGCCAGTGTAGGAAAGCTTTCCAACATCTTTCAAGTATTCAGTTCGAATTTTCTTATTATCTTGAAAAAGTTTTTCCAAAATTTGAACTATACGGTTATCTTTGTTTTCACATTTCAGATAATTGTTAAATGCATCTCTAAATTGACAAACAATTTCATTTTCTGCCAGGAATTGGCTTTTTAGTCCAGTGATGATTTCAAGAAGATACCCGTATGCTTCATTGCTATTCACATGTCGAGCACCCGGCCCAAATTCAAAGTCCAATTTTTGGGGACCAATTAGAAGGGTTCTTTGACAGGTTTTCATAGTAAAAAACCCCTTAAACTGATCGTTTATAATTTCAATGGGAGGCAGGTCATAAATATTTAAATAATCTATCATCTAATTATTACCCTAATGGTGTGAAATCTCCCACCCAATTGAAAATCAGAATTATATTAATTTCTGCTAGAAATATTTTAACATATATTTTGATGGGATTTTCAATAAACACCTGAATTATTCCAATTGTTAGGACATGACATAAATGTTTAATTTTGTTATTGAAGCCAAGGAGTTTGATACACTTTTTTTTAAGCTGTAACTAAGATATTTTTAGACCTATTTTGAGACTGCCAGATAAAAAAGGAGCTAAAAATTAAACTGATTATGGCAATCTTCGCAGTCTTGAAAGGCAGGTAAAGAATGTACTGGTAGGGTCACCTTTTGGGCATCTTTTAAATGACAATCAATACACTGGTCAGGTGTTCCCCGGTAAATGCCTCTCTTGTGACAATCGCCACAACTGAGGGCCCGATGTGAACCGATAATAGGAAATCCTGAAAGACTATGTTTAAAGTTTGGAACTTCCCAAAAATTTTGGCCATGACATTCACTACAATCGGGAAGAGAGCCTTTATGAATATCATCTTTTTGATGACATAAAAGACAGTTATCACTCATCCCACCCAATCTTCTCCCATTGATATGGCACTCTGAACATTCAAGAATATGATGAGCTCCGGTCAGTCGAAATTCTTTATGATAATCACGAGTGGCCTTAAAACTTCTTTCATTATGGCAATTTGAACAAAGTTTTCCATATGATCCCTTGTGTGGATCCTTATGACAGGCATTACAATTTTTTCTTTTTATCTCTGGAAATAAAAACTTTCTTCTTTTTTTATTAGTTCCAGGAATTGTATTTTTAGTCTCGATATGACACTTTTCACATGCAGTGAAGTTATGTTTGTACAGTAATTTGTAATCAGTCCGATCGTGATCAAATGTTTTTCGTTTTGTGAAATTTTCTGTTGTATGACAAAGAAGACAAGATGAATCTCTAAATTTATTACTGAATTGTTTTCTATGAATATTAGGATGGCAGCTGATGCAAAATCCTTTTTCACCATTATCAAATATATATTTTTGCTGTCCATTGACCTCGTGGCATTTATCGCAAGTTACTTTTTTATGTTTTCCAGTTAATTCAAATCTGGTATCTCGATTATGATCAAAATCTTTCGTTTCCAAGTTCGCCATTTTCCATGAAGTAGGATTATGGCAACCGGAACATTTTTTATCTGTATAAATTTTGTTTGGACTATTAAGATGAGGATTTTTATGACAAGTTTGGCATGATTTTTCTTTTAGTTCGGGCCACTGATAGATTCTATTACTACTGTTATTTTTGTTAAATTTATGACAATCATTACATTTTAATTTTTGATGTTGTCCGCGAAGAGGAAACATTGTTTGTATGTTGTGATTAAAAGTAGTCTCCTTGAAGTTTTCTTCAAAATGGCAAATCTTACAATTTCTCAATGATTTATTTTTACCCATCAATTGATTTCCAAATAGGTGATAATCTTTGTGGCATGTTAAACAGTCTCGTTCCAGCCCACGCCATTTATAATCTTTTTTACCTATTTTCAAGGTGTCCTTTGTCTGTATATGACATTGAGTGCAATCAATTTTAGCATGTTTACCTCTAAGTTCTAAACCAGTAATCAGTCCATGATTAAAATTCTCAATTTTGAAGCTTTTCTGATTATGGCATTTCGTACATTCTTTATCATTTACCCCCATTCCTTGCCCCCCGGTATGTGCGCTTCCGTGGCAACTCATGCATTTTTTTTCGGCAAGATCAGGCCAGCTGTATTTGGCTGATTCAAGACCGTTTGGGGCATGACATTTGGTACAAGAAAGTTTTTGATGATTTCCAAGTAGATTGAATTTCTTGTGGGAAAAGTTGGTAACTTTTTTCCAAGAATCCTGATTGTGGCACATCTCACAGCTTTTACTAGCATATTCTCCTTGAAAAAAATGAATATCATCTTTTTTGTGACAATTTATACAATTGTTTTTCTCACCAAAATACCTGGTGTCTGATTTTTTTAATAATTTTTTTTCCCTTGTTCTCGTATGACAATCCAGGCATTTCAAATTCTTATGTTGTCCTTTTAAAATATAACCAGTTTGATTATGGTTAAAATTTTCTTTATTCACTTCGGTGGAATAATAATTTCTTCCTTTATGATCTGAGTGACATTCAATACATTTTTTGTTTGTACTACCATGAAACCCTTTTTTATTTTTTTTATATTTTTTTATTTCTGTGTGACAAACTAAACATTTATTATCAGATATACCTTTTCCTGGATCGTGGCATTTTAAACAACCATTTTGCTCAATACTTTTATGGTAAATGGCAAGAGGCCCTGGAGATAGCAATTTACTAAGAATACTTTCATCAACTACCCCTTTTTCCGCGAAAGCAACTGATATTGCCATGGTAAATATGAGAATCGCTATATTTTTCAAAGTGTTTCCATTGGGGCTGCACCATCCCTAATATTTGCAGTTTTGGTGTTGCCAAATCTATAACTCAAACGCAGATAACCACCATAAATATCCACATACTGGTCCATGGCATGATGTAATGCTAAAGTTATAAAAATTGTTTTTGAATATATATACCCTGTGGAAAATTCAGTTACAATTGGATAATCTGTTTTTTTTCCAGATTTTTGTTCCATACTGGTTTGATTATCCAGCATAAATTCCCATTTGCTAGAAAAATATCCTATGTTCGATTTTAAAAAATATTCTTCATTCCCATATTTGTTTCTATGTCCCAGAAAATAGCTGGCGGTAAAATGTCTATTGATAAATCTTTTAAATGTAAAACCTGCCGATATAGTGGTATTGGTTAAGTCATCTTTTTCTCTTTCTCCATGTAATAATTTAGTACTATAAATTAAATTCCCCCTGGTTTTCAACCTGGCCTGAATTCTTGCCTCTCGATAAGGACTTGCCTCCAATCTTTCTCTGATCTCCCTTCTTCTTTTATACTCAATTACGTCATAGGAATAAATACTGGCGGTCATATCGGTCAGTATCGAAATCTGACGATAAAAGGAAATCATTGCGTTTTGTACATTAGTATTTGGTACAAAATCTAAATTTAAGAGCGTAATTAATCGACTCCTTCTGGTCTTTTGCCAAACCATGTTATGATACAAGAATGTCCGATCAATTTCACTTTTATATTGCTTGATGGTAATTGCATTTACTAAATATGCATACCGATCCCAATTATTTGATGTACTTTGATAAAGAAAATATCCTCCATAAATTTTTGCATCTTGATTAAACTCCAAATAACTGACTTCATCATTTTGAGGGTTGAAACCTCCGTAGACTCCACTCGTTAGTGATGAGTTAAAAGATAAATTAAAATTCAGTCCGTCAACGTTGACTGCCCCGGCTGAAGGAATCGGAAATCTTCCTGATTGAGTCGACATTAAACCGTTATTGGAATTATATAAAAGGGACAATTGCCTGACTTGAAAAGTATTGTTGCCAGTCAGTTCAAGCTTCTCCCTATCAACCTTTTCAAAAAAATCATGTTTATCACGAAGATCAGTGGTTACTTCCAGTCCTTTACGCTGAAATTCCGAGATATTAAAAAAAAGTCGGTTTGAAACAATGGCAACATCATTGCTGTCAGCTTTGGTGTAAGACTCTTTAAATGTTTCCTTGCTGACATAGCTACCGGTAGTAAATCGTCCATGATAATTTTTGGCAGGTGCACTTTCTATAAAAAAAAGTAAAAGGATTAATGGACATATAATATATATTATTTTTAACATTTATTTTAGAGAATAAAGCCTTTGTTTTAATATGGTATCCTTAAACTAAAAAATCTTCAATATGATTTAATAAGCTAGTTAATCCACTCGAAAAAAAAGTACCACTACTATATGAATGAGTAAAAAAATAATCATTAAAATTGAAAATGGCACATGGATAGAGTACCAATAGCCCATAATCCGCTGGTAGTAATCAGCAAAAAAAGACCGTCTTTTATAAAGAGCATATTGAATATAAATCTTCTGCGTACCGGACGGGATACTGGTTGGAAATCCAAAGGAATGTAATATTATTCTTAGGTCGCCCATGATTGTTAAGTATAATACCGTTATTAAAAACAAAGATTTTGTTCCGTGGTCTTTTTTAATCCCCAAATAACCGACAACTTCTTTTTTCAGTTCAAAAATATCTTCTTCTTTGGCAGTGGGATGTTTCTTTAAGTAGAATTGAGTTAGTTTTACACCGATATTTTTCTTTTGCTTAATTTCTGTTTCGTATTGCCATAATTCGTCAAAAAAATATTTACCGATAAAACCACTTATTACAACCACCACCATACTCCAAAAACTTATAGCCGCCAAACCGCCTATTTTAAAACTGGTATGAAATGCTATCAGAGTCGGTCCGATTAGCCCGTAGAATATATGAAAATTTAAAGATCTTGCAACGCTATTGCTATTTTTGGTCCATCCTATTTTTTTTCTTATAACGTATAAGCTGGTAAGAAGTATAAAAAAAGAACCTACCCAACCTAGAAAATGACTAAGGTCTCTCCCTACTTGAAGATCATAATTAATCTTTGCAAAGATATCTGGATATTTTTCTATCAAAATGGGAATGAAACCATAGTCCATTTTAAATTTTAAAAATATGTATTCACCAGCTAAGATGAGGGTAATTAAAATCCATAGCGCAATATATTTATTTGTTTTCATAATATAAATTTATACTAACCATACCCTATAGTATTAGAAAATAATTATTAGGCAAATATCTAAACGATTTAGTTTTTATTTTTTTCTCCAATCACCTCTGCCGGAATCATGGCAGCTAAAACAATTTCCTTGGCCTCGTTCACTCGCTGGGCCGGTATAATTGGCAATACCTCCATGTCCAATGTTTACATGGCAAGGTAGGCAGAAATTTGGATTTCGAATGTCATTTACTATCCAAAAGTGACTGTATCCCCAAGGTGTTAATAACTGTTGCGGACCTTTGCCAGGTACAAAATGGCATTCAGAGCAATCTTTGGATTTATAGTGTGAATTATCATAGTAATACTGGTAACTGCCGGCAGGTGAACTCCACGTTGATTTATTTAATAAACCTACATTGGGGCGATCTACTTCATGGCAGGAACCACAATTACTTGGGATTGGATCGTGATTATTATCTTTATCAGTGGTTAATGGATTACAATCGTCGTCTAGTCCATTATTAATAATTTCTGTTTTTCCGGGGTTGATCGCTGCGTTTGAATCAACGCAATCACTATTATTAGTGGTGTATCCAATAGGGGTATTTGTTTGACAAAATAGGACCGAAACAGTTGAGCCGAAACCGTCAGCATCAAAGTCTCTATAAAATGATTTATTCTGATTGACACTTCCATTATTATCATCACAATCATTTACTTTACCAAAGCCATCGTTATCCAAATCATCATCTTTGGTGGTTAGTTTGCAATCGTCATCTTTTCCATTGTATGGAATTTCACTTCTTCCAGGATTCATACTTGGATCGTTATCGTTACAATCACCCGCAGATGAAGAATAACCATCACCGTCGCCGTCCACCATAGAACATAGTAAATCACTACCGCTGCAATCTTGATCAATGTTATCGCCACAAATTTCAACGCCACCTGGTTTTATTGACAGATATTGATCATTACAGTCCAATTGATTATTGCTGTACCCCATAGGAGCTGTTAATTCACATAACGCTTGCGCGGTTCCATAACCAAATCCATCCTTGTCATTATCAAGGTAATATATTTTTGTAGCGTTAATTGAAGCATTATTATCATTACAATCCAGCGAATTAATAAAACTATCCGCATCCAAATCATCATCTTTGGTACCAGGGTTACAATCATCATCTAGTCCGTTATATGAAACTTCTGTTTTATTTGGATTAATGAGGGCATTACTATCGTTACAATCCCCTTGGGCCGTTGATATCCCATCTCCATCGGAGTCAATAATCCAGCTGGTAACTGAGTGGCAAGCTGAACAGTCTAATGCATTTTGGTGATTTGCATTATTGGGTCGGGCCAAATTATGACAACTATTACAGCTAGCAGGTGCAGGATTATGATTTCCGTCTATATCAGGAGTTGCAAGGTTACAATCGTCATCCAACCCGTTATTGGTTATTTCAATTCTGCTTGGATTTATATTAATATTATTATCATTACAATCCTGGGCATTGTTGCTATATCCGGCTGGTGGATTTATTGCGCAAAGTAGGACTGAAGCTGAAGATCCAAAGCTATCCTTATCATTGTCCGTGTAAAAAGCTTTGAGCACATTTAAACTGGCATTGTTATCATTACAATCGATTGCCTTGATAAAACTGTCATTATCAATATCATCATCCTTGGTTTGAGTGTTGCAGTCATCATCAATCCCATTATAAACGATTTCACTTCTTCCCGGGTGAACGTTTGAATTGTTATCATTGCAATCACCACCAGAAACACTGTACCCATCAGCATCAAAATCGTTTTGGGTACACACAATATCAAGACCGTTGCAATCTTGATCAATACCATCACCACAAACTTCCAAAGCACCAGGGAAAACGTTTTTTGAATAATCGTTACAATCCAAATTATTGTTAGCATATCCAAAAGGTGCCACTACTTCACAAAATAATACACTTAAACCAATCCCATAATTATCGCCGTCATTGTCCCTGAAATATTTTTTATTTGAACTAATAGTGGAGTCGTTGTCATCACAATCACTTGCCCTCGTAACTTTATCACCGTCCAAGTCATCGTCTTTCGTACCCGGATTACAATCGTCGTCGACTCCATTATATGGAAGTTCGGTATTGCCTGGATTTATAATTGGGTTATTGTCGTTGCAATCACCTCTGGAAAGAGAATAACCATCATTATCAAGATCATTTCGCCAACTATTGATTGAATGGCAGTTTACACAATCCGTAGTGCCAGCATGCATACCATCCGAAGGCCTTTGATCATTATGACAATCGTTGCAACTCATTTTACTTGTGAATTTATCGTGTACAAACACACCGTCCTTATACATGCTTCCATTTTCAGGTTCTTTTAATTTGGGTGCCTCCACAATGCATGCTTGAATTATAAGCAACATAAGACAAAAGAGAAGTATTTTAAATATTTGTTTGGTCATAATAATCACCCAGTTCTTCTTACTTTATTTATATTGGAACTTTTCTTATTAGTATCCATGGGAAATATGCCCCTATTACCATTAAGAATTATTGCTTTTTTAGGGCATACATTTGCGCAAATTCCACATCCAACACATTTCTCTTTTGAGATAATATGGGCCTTTTTATTTACTATTTTTAGAATATCGCCTATTTGACACTTTTTTGTGCATAAGCCACATCCGACACACAAGTTCTCATTCACGACAGGGTAAGGCTTGAGAATATCCTTTTTCTTTTTTGGTTCTTGTTTATTTGCAACTGGGGATTTATTAGAAAGATACTTGAAATTTACCAGAGTAATTTCTTTTTTAGGTTTATCATTAAAAGAATTATTACCCTCATTTAATGAAAAATTTGATAACTTGATTGCATTTTTAGGACAGACACTTGAACAGACCCCGCACTCCACACAATTGGCAGGTGATGTTACCACAGCTATTCGATTTATAATTTCTATTACATTGCCTTGGGCACATTTTTTTACACAAACCCCGCAGCCAACGCATAACGAATTATCAATTATAGGATGAGGATTGGTTGTTTTCTTATTTTTATCAAGTGAGGCTAGCATAATATTATTCCACAAGACTTTTGTTATCTGCAAAAAGGCAAATAACAAGAAAAAAGAAATTCCAATAAGGAATAAATGCTTTGAAATAATTTCGGTTAAATTAATTTCCAAAACTTGAATCCCTCCAAAAAACGTTCTGTAATTTTGTAGTTTTAATCGGATAAGCAAATTCAAAACATACTTGATAGTATATCACGCCAATGTCTGTTTCTTTAGCAGTTTAACCGTATGAAGGAAGATGTTTAATTATAAATAGTTAAAAAAAACGGGAGGATTTAAACTTAATTTGTAATTGACTATTATTTGAGACACTCGTTAACTTACCAATTAATACCATTTGCAAAAATTAACTCTGAGCCTAGCATCGTTGGACATACGATAACGATTTTTTGCAATAAACATAGAGGTCGAATAAAGGCGTTATTACTGGGATAATACTGGTTTTGTTTTATGGTACAAGTGTTTAGAGGAAGAGAAGTTTAGATGGCCTAGTCATTTAGAAGAAGAATCCATTGTGTTAGGTCCAAAAGTTTTAAAACAATTTTTGCTTGAATTTGATCTATGGGAACTTCCACATAAAAAATTAAATTTTACTTTGACCTGAATTGGCCTTGGCCAATTGTGAATTATCTGGTAAATTTTATCAACGCAAATTGATAAGTTACCAGACAACATTGATGAATTGAAAAAACTTCTTGTAAAAACTGTCCAGGAAAAAAACCAAAAGATTCAATCCATCGAGCATATGAACATCTTGATTTATAGAACAGACTTATTCAATAAGGGATTTAATTTTTCAATCCAATTTTTCTTCTATTTTCTGCAAGTTTTAGATTAATTTTTTCATCAATATCATCTAATCGTTCAAAGATAATCTTAATCATTTTATTTGTCTCCTGTTCAAGCTTATCGATTCGATTTGAAATATCTTTTTTCAACATTAAAAAACTTCTAAGTGGCAAGGCGTTGGTAAACTCCATACTCTTATTCAAAAACACGACTGATGTTTTTAAATAAATTACTGTGTTGTTTAATTTTCTCTTCGTTCCCAATAACACAAAAGTGATTTTGCTTATTTAGTTCGTTAAAAATATATGCAAGTTCGTTAATCTCTTTGCATGATGTTTGCAACACCTGATCTCTTTCTTTTTGTTTGTTTTCAAATGAAAATTTTTCAATATAATCTTTCATCGCACTTCTGCCACTTGTAACCGCCGAGAGAGGATAATCCATTTTGCCAATTGTTCCTATGATAAATTTGGCAAGTTCTTTTTGATCGATCCTGAGGTCTCTCAAATAATAGAAGCAAGTTTCATAATTTTTTTTGCTTTGGAGCAAATGTGGATCACTGACTGAACCCAAGATCATGATTCCTGATCTATTGATCTTGGCAAATGCGCCATATGCTCCGCCAAGGACTCTAATCTTGTTCCATAGGTAATCGTTCTCTAAAATATTGGAAATAACATTCACCACCCCATGGTTTTTAAAATCAATAGTGTTTAGATTTATTCCTTGGCAGACGCTTTGAATTTTGCTTGGAATAATCAGGCCATCATTTGCGCTCGTGAAGGTATAAATATATTCGTGTGTTTTGAAACGTGATGAGGATAGTTGAGATATGAACTCACGGAGATTTTCTTCTGTCTTTTTAAAATTGTCCTGAGGAGAAGTCAGGCCTATCAGAAGATTGTTCTTGTTAAAAATCTTTTGTCCAAGATTTTTAAGAGTTATAATGAGCGTATCTTTTTTAGCTTCAAAGTTTTTTTCAATATCTTTTAAAAAATAATAATATGAAATCCCTTTTGTTGCTTCCTCGAAATTACCAATTATAGAAAAATAGGATGAAAGCCTCTTTGACGAGAAATCATCTCCCCAAGTTTTAATTGAGTTTTCTAATTGGGAAGTTATCTCTTTGATTAGTTCTAACAAGTGTTTAGAATTTTCCAACTGGTAGTTATTAAGTATGTCACTAACTATTGTCAATAGCTTTGGGAGTTTAGAAAGAAAGGTTTTCGATTTTACAATAACTTTAGGATAAAAATCCTCTTGGTTTGAAAATGCTGTTATCTCTAGAGATATTCCACCAATATGAAGATTAATTTCTTTGGATAAATCTTGAAAATTATATTTTTTAGTTCCTAGTTTGATTAAGATTTTAGTTAGTAAGGCAAGGCTGGGTAACTCTTCCTTGGATATATATTGAGTATCAAAATAAAGGTCTAAATATGCAATGTCGTTAGTAGCTGCAGGATGATGAAGTAGTGTAATGCCATCAATATCTTGTTCAATTAAAGGAAGACGTTTGGCCTTTGCTATCAAATCTTCAAGCTTTAATGTGGGAATCTTTGCAAGATTTTCAATAGTATCGGGAGCCTCTTGTATATTTTTTAGTTTTATAACCGTTTCTTTTATCTGTTCAAATTTTTGAGGTGTTAACGAGTTTTTTATTTTATCCAGCTTGTGTTGTAATTCTTGTTTTTTGCTCTGGTCAAGTCCTTTTTTAGGTGCAAGAGCAAGCAATAGTCTTTGAGAATTTATTAAAAAATATTTTTCAATAAATTTTTCAAAATATCCATGCTTGGCCTCGTCTTTTATTTTACGTAAAATTTTATTATATTTTAGATGCATAAAAGGATCGGCATCATAACTCCAGCTAGTTAGCATCTCAAGATAGTATATAAGCCCCTTGGGGTCATCAAAATAATTGCATTCCTTTAGTTGGAATTCAATTTTATGAATGGATGATTCAATAAGATTTTGGTCAATTCCAACCCTTATAAGGTTGGTGAGAGTTTCATCTATGATTTGATTGAATTTATATTTTTCTTTTAAATTTGATCCATGTAGTTGAATTGAATAATGAGGCCATAAGAAGTCATAGTTATAGCAACCAACTACCTCTTTTCCAATTTGATTGTTGATGAGCGCCCTTTTTAATGGAGATGCCTCTGAATCCAGCAATATTTTATCTAATATTTTCATGGCAATGAGGGTTTCAGGATTAGTGACCGTATCAACTATATAATTTAATGTTAAAAATGTTTTATCTTCTTCATTGTCCTCAACATCAATTGAGTAGTAATCAGTTACTTCTCGTGATTCTTTAAAGGATTGGATCGGTTGTATTTCTATTTTGATATCGCGTGAATTAAATTTACTCAGATATTCTTGATCAATAAATTTTAAGTGTTCTTCTATATTTCCATTTCCATAAAGATATATGAGGGAATTAGATGGGTGGTAATATTTTTCATGAAAAGCAACAAACATTGCTTGGGTAAGATTTGGAATTTCGTCAGGATTGCCACCGGCATCACAGGCGTAGCAACTGCCTTGATAAAGATTATTTTGAATTTTTCGAGAGAGAACTTGTTTGGGTGATGAGTAGTTACCTTTCATCTCATTATAAACGATTCCGTTATAGTTGAATTCACCTTTTTTGTCATCCCAATCATAATGCCAGCCTTCTTGTAATAATTGGTTGTCATTGATAAGAAGTGTCGGAAAAAAAACAGCATCCAGATAAACATCCATAAGATTTTTTAGATCTTGAGGATTTTGACTACCGACGGGGTAGAGAGTTCTATCAGGATAGGTCATGGCATTTATAAAAGTGTTTAAAGAACTTTTCATCATATCAACAAATGGTTCTTTTGTTGGAAATTTCAAAGACCCGGCCAAAACCGCATGTTCCATGATATGAGGTAATCCGGTGTTGTTGGCTGGCGGTGTTTTAAAACTAATAGAAAAAAATTTATTATCATCATCATTCGACAGATAAATAAGATTGGCCCCACTTTTTGTATGTTTAAATATTCGTGCGGTGGAATTTATCTCCTCAATTTCTTCTGTGTTTGTTAATTTAAAACCAAAAACTGTGTTGTTCATAAAATTGCCCAATATCTTATATTTTTTTAATAACAAAATTTATACCTTTATCATCAACTTCTAGTATTTGTGAATTAGATTTTTGGACAACAAAAATCTAACAATTTTGTCTGAGCTGAGATTACTTATCGTTTTTTTAAAACAGGCAACATTTGTACTAAAGAACTTGAAAGTAATAATAGACCTTTGTGCTAAATTAAAAACCTAGTCCCCTGAAATTATCATCTAAATTGTTTGTCTTCAGGAGGATACACCGGCACAAGTATAGCTTGGCTACATTTTTTTAATAAACCAATCAGTGAATACCTGTGACGAAATCCATTGAGTACAAGAATTTTTTTTGTTGGATTTTTAGCTGCGTTAGCGCAAATATTGTTGGCCATCACAACATTTCGGTTGTCCCAAAAATCCCAAAATATATTGTAAAAAGCAGGGTCTTTCGTGAAATTTCTATTAACCATTTCTTTGTGAACATCTCTTTCCGTATCTTCAAAGATTTGGGTAATATTGTCACAAAGCTTACTATTGATCTCTTGAGGAGTAGCATTTTCACAAAGACGGTACAAGTCATTTACTCGTGCTTGTATCCTAGATGAAACTATTTCCTCTTCAAAAAAAAGAGATCTTTCTTCTGAAAATAATTCATATCTTGGAAAAAAATTGTGTTGTGTAAAATAATAATTTCTTCCTATAATATCGTAAGGTATACATAGAATAGAATTAAATTGACAATAAGCCCATCCAAGCTGTCCATCACGGCCATTATCCTTATACAAGGGATCAGTTAAATATCTAAGTGTTTGCTCATTTGGAACATTGTTTTCATCATACCAATCAACAGGATGTTCAATGAGGATAATATCAGGAGAATGAAAATTAAGTATTTTTCTAAAATTATCTTCTGTATAATTGGGACGTTTATGAAGATCATGTACAGTTCCAAGAATGATTACGTGTGCTTTTGACGCATAAACATTGCTAACAAACAATATCCACCAAATTATAAGGGTAAAATATTTTTTCATTTTTAATTCCCTGTTTATTAATTTTAATCCAGGAAAATTATAATAAATCAGTTAATCTTATTCAATTTAAATAACCTGCATTAAGTTGAATGATAGACATCTTGAATAAGTTCAATTACTGTAATTATAATCACTTCTGCTAATATAGTATCTGGATGTTCTTTAACTTGGCAAAATGTCCAGTCCGCGAAACAACAAAAAATATAATTTAATATAGAAATGGTATAAGTCTCCATGATTTTTGAAGATATTTTTTAAATTTATCGCCGTATATTTTAAACAAATACTCTTCTTCCAGCTTTAGCTGTTTGGCATTCAGTGGAAGCCAAAAAAATATCAAAATTAGAAATGAGCTAATACTATGTGAAAAAAAAGTGAATCCTAGCAATAAAAGCAAGGTGGAACTCCACATAGGATTTCTAATACTTTTATACAACCCATCCGTTATTAATTCTAATTTTTCATTCCTTACATTGTGTAACATAATTATTTTTATCCAAAATAAATGGACAGCGATTCTAAGAACAAAACCCAGGATGATCAGTAATAATCCGATAACAACCCAAAAATTAATTATGGATATATAGCTTCCTGTCAACCATAGTTCAAAAGTTGGAGCAGACATAATGAATATGGTAATCGGTGCAGTATAACTGATTGCTTGATCTCTAATTTTTGTTGCTTTGTAATTAATAGACGACTCAACGTAAGCGGTACGTAAATCACATCTTTTAATAATTTTCCAATCTGAGATACTGTGATCAGTTTCACTACTTTCAAGGA
>Ga0208957_1001081_pt1 | contig 15404 bp, 33 predicted proteins | sample RifOxyA1_FD_184029 | JGI IMG/M metagenome (GOLD analysis project Ga0208957, IMG submission 184029) | Groundwater microbial communities from Rifle, Colorado - Rifle Oxygen_injection A1 (SPAdes) | ecosystem: Environmental > Aquatic > Deep subsurface > Groundwater | place: Rifle, Colorado, United... | reverse complement strand
GTTAGCTATTGGAATGGGTCTACATTTGTATCACTTAGCACTGGCATTGGTAATGGCATTGTATATGCCCTGGCTTTTGGGACTGATGGGTCATTATATGTGGGTGGTTCATTTACAGATATTACCGATGTCAACGGCGATGGAATTACCAAGTGGAATGGTACTGCTTTTTCTTCCTTGAGTACAGGACTAAGTGCGAGTGCTTATTCAATTGCTGTTCATCCTAATGGAGATTTATATGTTGGGGGGGCATTTGTAACCGCTGGCGGTGTAACCTGCAATGGAATAGCCAAATGGAATGGCACGGCCTGGAGTGCCCTTAGTACAGGTGTGGCTGGCGGAAGTGCCTTTGTGAATGTGGTCGCTATTGACAAAGCCGGGCGGGTATATATTGGCGGTGATTTTACTACGGCTGGGGGAGTAACTTGCAACAATATTGCATTATGGAATGGACAATCTTTCGAGGCATTAGGGTCTGGAGTAAATGCTACCGTATCATTGATTACTATCGGTGTAGATAATCTAATATATATAGCTGGTATGTTTACTTCGGCAGGTGGATTGACATTAGCTACCAGAGCGGCTGTTTGGAATGGATCGTCATGGGCACATATCGATCTAATTCCTCCTGGTGCACCCACCGTTACGGCTTTACTTGCCTATCGTGACAACTTATATATTGGATATACAACCGCCGGTACTGCTACAACCAGCTACCTCAATCCCGTCACTAATTCCGGCACAGCGCGCGCCTACCCGCGGGCTGTGTTCAAGCGCTCCGGCGGCACGTCCGCCGTGGTTGAATGGCTCAAGAACGAGACCACCGGCACTACCAACTGGCTAAACTACAGCCTGCTGGACGGGGAAGAATTGACCATCGACTTCCGTCCAGGTGAGCAACTGGCAACCTCCAACTTCTTCGGCAGCGTGCCGCGCGCTATCTTGCGTGGCTCTGACATGGCAGACTTCTACTTGCTGCCCGGCACCAACCAGATAAGCGCATTTGTGAACGTGGCAGGTGGGCCGACAATGACGCAGTATCTGCTCTGGCGCAATGCCTACCTGTCTCATGATGGAGTAGCGACCACATGAGGTCACGCTGGATGATACAGATATCCGACCCGCGCGGCTTCCGCCTGGAGATTGCCAACGGCGAGGTGGGTAACTTCGCGCTGGCCGGTGCACTGAATACGATCGGCGAATTCAGTGTGGACTTGCCCTGGGAGTTCGATCTTAATCTAGCGCGTGACGGGAACATGATCGAGTTCTGGCGCGCTCCCGAAGGGCACAAGATGGACCTGGTCCAGGTGGGCTTCATCCAGCAGCGCGACCGCTTCACGCGCAGCAAGCAGATCAGCGGCCCGGACTGCATGGACCTGCTGAAGACGCGCATCATTGCCTATGACGCCGCCACGAGCTACACTGCCAAGACCGATTACTTTGACGACATGATGAAAGTGATCGTGCGTGAGAACTTTGGCCCGGATGCCACAGACACAGACCGGGAAGTGTCGGACTATAACTTCAGCGTAGCGCCCGACCTTTCAGCAGCGCCCTCAGGCACACTGGCATTTACCCGGGCGAATGTGTACGATACCCTAGTCAAGATTGCCGAAGCCAGCCGGGAAGCGGGCACGGAATTATATTTTACCCTGACGCCCAAGCCACAGAGCGACTCTACCATCGGCTTCCTGTTTGAGACGTGGATCAACCAGCCCGGGCAAGACCGCACAGAGGACAGTGACAACCCGCTTATCTTCAGCGAGCAGAATGGCACGCTCAGCGCGCCACATTTGATGGAGACCAGCCGGGATGAGATAAACGATGTGTACGCGGGCGGCTCCGGGATTGAGGCGGATAGGGTGGTTGTACAGGTGGAGAACACGGAGCGCATCTCACGTACCATCTGGAACAGGCGCGAGGGCTTTGTGGAGCTATCCAATTCCAGCTCTACCGCAGCATTGACCGCCGCTGCCCAAGCGGAGATCACCGCTAGACGCCCACGCAAGCTGTTCAGCGGGCAACTAGTAGACAGCCCACGCGCATTGTATGGCGTGGATTGGAAGCTGGGCTACCGCGTCACCGTGGCGCACGACAGTGAGCAATTTGACGGCCTGGTAAAGATGGTCGCAATAGCCGTGACCGGCGGGAATGAGTCTATCGTCTCGGATATGGAGATCGAGGCATGAACGAAGAAGCCCTCTGGCGCAAGATACATGAATTGGAGAAGATTATAAAGGACCTCCAACTTAGGGAGCTACCTCAAAGGCAAGCGGCTATCGTAAATGCAGATGGCACACTGGCCGACTTGACCACTAAGTTCAACACACTTTTGACCGAATTGGAAACGATGGGATTACTGACACCATGAGCGTAACTGATTATCCGGGATATTCGACTTGTTTGAGCGGTGACACCAAACCGGCTAAGGCTGATGGCTGGTTATTGAAGGAAACGGATACCGGCAATAATTTTACGCGGGTTAGCGGCGCATGGGTCGCATGGCCTGGTTATGCATCGGGCGGCGGCGGCAGTGCATCCTGGGGTGGTATTACCGGCACGCTATCGGCGCAGACTGACCTTGACAGCGCATTGGATGGCAAGGCAGCATCTTCTCACGCCCACGCGCCAACGGACGTGACTGGAACGGCGGTCATCACCAACGATAGCAGACTATCGGATGCCCGCGTGCCGACCACGCATGACAGCAGCGTACACTCGGTAGCCTATGAGCCTGCTAACGCCAACATCCAGGCGCATGTAGTCTCAGCCCACGCACCCAGCAATGCCCAGAAGAACAGCGACATATTGATTGCCGAGATCGAAGCCAAATTGACCGGTGTTATCTCTTCGCACTCCCATTCTGGTGGAGGTGGTGATCCATACCTGGCGAAGCTGCGGCTGGCAGGCGACATTACCAACGCCACAGTCACGCCAGCAGTTCTCACCGGGATGGTATTCTCGTTCCTGGCTAATTCTTTTTATATATTTGATCTTTACATGATGTGTACCAGTGCTGCGGCTACCAATGGCTACGGCTTCTGTGTGGATGCAAGCACAGCGGTTACTTATATTGGGTTACAATTCGTGCATCAGTTGGCGAACACGGGCACGCTATCAGGGGGTAATAGCAAGGCAGACAATACCGCTACAGGAGTTAGTTCAGGCGTGCCAGCTGCAACAGTAACCAACTTTGTGATGGGAAAGGGTATACTTGTGACAGGGGCAAACGCTGGCACGGCCCAGTTTATGTTCAGACCGGAGGTAGCGGCATCTGCTACTTGCAAAGCCGGATCAGTTATCACAGTTATGAAAATAGCTTAGAAGGGAGATTATTATGGCAATCGTATTTGTATCAGCAAAAATCTTTGGGGGGCAGAACGGGTACGTGCCCACCTACGGGGACGGGCATCAGGGCATGCAGCTTGGCAGGATGAAGAATGACGACACGGTGCGCATTCCGGTACTCAGCACCATCCCCACGGCGGACGTGAAGAAGTGGTACAGCTACAAGAATGACAAGCCCTGGTATGTGCGCCTGGACGCGGTGCCTGAGACGTGGGTTGAATTTTCGCATGTGCAGGTGGTAATACCGCCGCCAGTACCAAGCAATAAGACACGCTACCGCTTCTCCAACATCACCATCCTGAACGGGGTGATGGAATGTGACATAGAAAAGTTATAGGGAGGCAACATGATAGACGCAGAACTATTGGGGAAACTGCTAGACCTGGGGACAAGCGGTCTGATGATCTTTGTATTGATTGTCGCATTCCGAGAATTTAAGTCTGTGCTGATGAAGCTATCGGATAGCTGGCAGGCTTTCCTGAAAGAGAATGCGGACCTTAGCAAAGCTGAGATGTCAGAGATTATGGAAGAGGTCAAACAGTGGGCAGGTGAATTTGTAAAGCTGCGCGAGGACTTCAACCGGGCTGTGACCATGATGGAAGAACGAACACGCCGCACTAATAATGCAGCAAGAAAAGGACAATGAAATGGATAAGCTATTAGGCAGTAAACTATTCTGGACTGCGGTAATTGACGCCTTGGTAGGCGTCGCGATGCTGGTGATTGGCGAGTTCTTTCCCCAGCATGCCGACTTTGCCCGCCAGTTCTGGACGCTGTTACAGCCGCTGGTTGTGGCTATCATGGCGGTACTGTTTGGCGCCGAATTGAAAGCGGAGATTCGTGCACTTCGTAGCAAGTAAGTAACCATTTTTGATTACTATGTGTATACAAAACAAGCGCCTACACCAGGGCGGACTTTGGCGCGCATATAGGAGGGAAGATGAATAAAATGACTGGCGCTGAGATACGGGCGGATTGGGAAGAGAAGCGCAAGCTGTTCCCCCACTTGACGCCCATCCTTCACGCTACCATGTGGTTGGGCTTGCCTTACAGAGTCTACGCAGCGCGCTTGGAAACAGACAAGCATGACCTGACAAACACCGGCGCACTGTTTACGCAGTTCGACCTGGGCGACCCGTGGAAGTTGGAAGGCGATTGGATGGTATGCGGGGATGTGCATGTGCCATTCACGCATTGGGACTTGGCAGTGAACGTAGCGCAGGTGGGACGTAAGGCGGGCATCAAGAAGCTGCTGGTAGCGGGCGACTTGTTCGAGTTCGAACACTTCAGCACCTACGCCCAACTGGTACAGACACCTACCTGGGCGCAAGAGAGAGACGCCACGCGGGAATTGCTTTCAATGTGGCTGAAAACATTTGACGAAATAAAGATACTGATGGGCAACCATGACCGGCGGTTGCAGAAGTTCACCCAGGGTGCATTCGAAGAGACGGACATCCTGGCACTAGTCACCACTAATGACAAGGTGAGGATGAGCAACTTTGGGCACTGCGAGATTGTGAGTGGCGATGTGAAGTGGCGCATTACTCACCCACGGAATTACTCTGTGAACAATTTAGTGGTGGCTGAGACGCTAGCTATGAAATTCCAGTGTAACATCATTTCAGGACACGAACATCACCTGAGCCTGGGCGTCACCCGTTATGGCAAGTACATTGCTGTAAATATGGGATGCCTGGTGGATGCCAGCAAGCTGAGTTACGTCATCCTGGATGATAGCAAAGCCCCGGACATGATACCGGGGTTCACGATGCTACGGGGCGGCGCGCCTTACCTGTTCGGAGAGGAGCCGTTCACAAATTGGCAGGAGTGGCTGTAAATAAGGATACGCTTATTTATAGTCAGCATATCGAATGACAATAAGGATAATCCTTACATCCAGTACACACTTGTAAGGATAGTGCGGTATAATACGTTGCGGCTACAGCAGTGAGGGCAATGCGTCCACTAAGACGTTAGTGCGGGGATGAGTGCCAATGCGCAAGGCGTACATCGCACAGTTGAGCGACCTGACCTGTGGCTGCATAAGTCCTCTGTCCAGGTCAACATACTGGGTTCATTCCAGGTGACGAGGCGACAAAGCCCGCTTTCACATGAAGGCGGGCTTGTTTTATTCTATATCAGCCATATCCCATCATATCATCCGCTTCGCTGGCGGCTTTGCACAGCGCCAGGATGAACACGCCAAACACGATGATGCCAACCGCGCACAGGGCGTAGATCATATCTCCATCCTAATCTGCATCTTTGCTTGTTTGATGCGTCTCTCTGCGATGGCAAAGTAGCCTGGGTCTATCTCGCAGCCGATGAAGTTGCGCCCTAACTGTACAGCAGCGACCCCCGTCGTGCCACTGCCCATGAATGGGTCGAAGATGGTGCCAGATAATTGGAATTCTGAAATCATTTTTTTTATTAGTCTCAATGGCTTTTGTGATGGATGGATAGTTTTTACGTCTCTATTCATTTGAGCGTCAATCTCATTCTGAATTTTTGCATATCTGAAATCGTGATTATTTTCCTGTCCGTTTCTCTCATAGATATATTCATATCTTGCATAGGTTCCGGTCACTTTATCCCAAGTATGTTTAGCAGTATAGGATAACGGGAACTGTTCTGTAATTGTCCAAAATACAAATTGACGGCACATGAAAGAATCCAAGAAGTTAATCATTCCGGGTTTATACCCATATTCATCCTGCCAAAAATTAGGATACGGCGGGTCAGTAACCACCGCATCCACGCTGCCAGCTTCCATCGTGCGCATGTATTCCAGGCAATCGCCAAGATACAGCGCGACCTCGCTCACCGTGAACGTCCCGGTCTGGCAATCTTTCCCTGCCACGCGGTAGGCGTGGGCTCCGGCTGATCCTGCGCGGCAAGCGTCGGCTGCGGGCACGTCCAGCCCCAGAACTTCTGCTCCACGCCTGGGTACGGCACCTGGTTGGCGGGGTCCAGCGGGTCGCAGGTATTACCCGGTCCAACGCCGGGGTACATCTCTTCGCCTGACACGTCGCTGACCAGCAGTACAGTGGCGGCGAGGATTACGACAAGAATTATTATGCTCACAATTTTACGCATGGTTATCTCCTTTTATGGCTTTATCAGCCATTCTTGCAATTGAATTGCATTTGTGATCCAACCACGCCTCGCGGGTTGGGTAGGTAAACTCAGGCGGCAAGCCTGTTCTCGCCAGGTCGCGTATCTCCGCCAGTTCTTCGGTAAGATCGTGCACGCGGCTGCGCAGGCGGCTCAGTTCGTCGTCTTCCTGGTCTATGGCGGTGAGTTCGGTCATGGCAGCACAAAGTGTAGGCTGCCGCCCACCAATAGCAGCTTGATTATAGCAGCCACCAGCACCACGGCGAAGGCTACGGCAGTATAGAATCCAGCGTCTTTGAATAATGTGCGTAGGTTCATATCACCTCCCCGCCAGCAGCAGCGCCAGGATGCCCACCAGCACGCCGGCGGCCAGACTGGTGACGTCATCCAGAACGGTGAAGTTCATCAGCAGCCAGGCGGTCACGAGGTCCGCCAGGATGAACACGGATACAGCATAGAATAGCTTTTCGTGCCAGGATAGTTTCATATCATTCCTCCGGTATGGTGCGCCTATAAATCCACAAAATAGCCTTTTTATCGTTGATTTTTCTGAAGGTTAATTTATAATTTTTTAGGTGGTGGAATTTCAGGTATTGCCTTAGCAAATTGCGGGCGATATTGCCGACCCTTACATCGTCAAATTCCAATCCCTTCCACGTATTAAAAGGCATATTTAATATATACCGATATAGCTCTTGCCATTTCCCTTGTTCGCCAGGTTCACCATCAATTATTTGGAATGTGGTCACGTCAGTTCCTCCTATCATTTCATCACTGCGCCAAGATTGTGCAGGTAATCCATGACACTTCCCAGATCGGCGGGCTTGCTATGGATTTTGCGGATAAAGCTGGTCACTTCTCGCCATGCGCCTTGCGCATCCTTGATGATCACCTGGATGCCAAACACACCGGGTGTGATCTGGCAGACGCGGTACTGCTTGTCGCCCATCTCCCACAATTGGAACACGCCATTGCGCGATATGCACTGGCGCACGCTTTCGGCTTCGCCGGGGTGGGTAATATCGGCGTGCATCATCAGGGCTACAGTGGCGGCTGCGGCAAGCAACACCATTAACAGCACAAACTTGATACCGCCGGATGAAGCGGGGAAGTAAGCGGCAGTCATTTGTCACCCTCCTGTCCCATCGTGGCGGCGGCAAGCTCCAGCGCCTCCTTGATGAATTGTGGATTGGCGTTAGCGATCATGCGCACGTAATCCGGGGCATCCTTGCTCGCTTCGATGGCAAGCGCCTGCAAGCGGGCGGGGTGGCTGTACAGCTCCAAGAACAATCGGATGATTGCGATTTCCATGTTAGCCTTCTTTCTGTATGATTGTAGCTTCGCCCATCACCAGCCCGCCAATACCGGCGGCGTGGGTAGCCAGGTTGTCGCCTTCCACAGCGACTACTTTGCTGTAACTGGGAGGCCACGATAGGAACAACTCTCGCCCGCATTTGGGGCAGCGCAGCCAGGTTGATCCGCGGACATCGCCAAGATATTCCATGACGTGTGTGTCACTCATCCTTCGCCTCCATTGTTGCGTCCGGTTCTGCCAGGGCGCGGGCGGCTAATATTCTGGGTATCCCTTTGGGTTCCACACACCATACATATTGTTCAAAGGCGACTTCTTCCCAATTGGTAGGGTCGGCATATTTAGCCAGCGCCTCGCGCGCCTTCGCCAGCGCAGTCTGGAGGCGGGTGATCTCTTTCGCTGCATCGTCATATAGTTGTGCTGTTGCGTTCATCGTTGCCTTCCTTCCCCCCTGACTGGCGGGGAACACCCACACCCCGCCAGCAGGAGGAGAATATGCCTCGCTATGAGGCCGGGGGTGGTTCGGGGACATAGCTATCCAGAACCATCGTGATAGCCACCTGCTTCTTCAGAAACTCAGCCCGCTTTTCTGTAGATATATCGTCCCGTTGTAGGGCGTCGCTTATACCCTTCAGGTGGAAGTGCAGCTCGTCCGGCGGGATGGTGACGTACTCGCGCCCATCCTTAGCCGTTACCTTGCGGGCTTCATCAAGGGTCATGGCGGGCTTCATCATCGGCTCTGGTTGTGGCTTGGCGGGCTGGGTTTTCTTCTCTGCTACCTTGCCCTTGTCTGTCCCGTCATCATCATCGCCAGCGTACACACCCAAGATAGCGGCTAACGAATAGCGGCGCATGTAGGTGATGATCGATCCGGCCTCTTGCGCCAGGCTGCGCCCCTTGACATCGCCGAACGGCAGGGAAAATACGCTGTTCAGCCATTCCCCGCTTTCGTGCAATAGGTAGGTTTCCAGGCTTATATATTCCTGGTTGGATGATACAAGCTGGGTGAAACTCAGCCCGTGCTTTGCCAACGCGGGGCGGGCGGCTTCGATGACCGCGCCGAGATCGGCGTACTTATTCTTCAGGAACGGGTTCTCGGCATTGAGTACCGCCGCCTTCATATCGGCTTGCGCCTGGCTGAGTGCCTTAGCTAACGTACCGATGGTATCGCTTTTCATGTTATTTCCTCCTCAAAAAGTGCATAGGCTGGCGGATGATTGCCAGCAGTCCGAAGAATAATCCTGCGCTGATGCACAGATAGCCGGGGATGTGTTCAACGTTCATGGTATTACCTCGTTGAATAATCCTTTTTGACCTAACAATGTCATCTTTAATGATTCTGGAATTTCTTCGGTGTGCCTGCAATCAGGATAGCGCCCACAGCCCAAGAAGAATGTCATATTCTCGTGGTTCTGACGATAGCGCAGGGCAGCGCCACATTCAGGACACGGGCGTGGTGACTTCTGCCCAATGCGTTTAGTAAGTTCTTCTTTGATGTTCATGCGCCCTCCACTGGGATTGTGTCCCCGTACACCTGGCGCTGGTGGGCGGCGCACACCGGGCAGGCATCACTCATCGGCGTGCAAGTGCATTCCGCCTCAGGCTCTGGCTTGCGCTGTTTCTGGTAATACGCAGCCCTGGCTTCCAGCGCCGCTTCCTGCTCCCGCTTGGCGTGGTCAATCTCAGCCGCCAGGTTGTCCTGGTGCAACAGGAACTCATCGGCGCTCATCTGGTCGCGCTGTCCGTGCAGCACATCCAGCTTGTCCCACGCCTCTGCCAGCCTGTCCTCAGCCAGCCTCACTACCAGCTCACACATCGGCTTGTGCTTGGGCTGGATCGCTTCCCAGCCGACTACCGGGTCTTGCGTGCTGATGCCGGGTCCAATGGCGGTCATGCTACGCCTCTTTCTGCGGGCACATAGCCCTTGATGCGGGATAGCTTTTCTACCATCTCCGCCCAGGCAGCGTCGCTCACCTTCTCGAACTCCGCCCTGGCAGGGGCGCGCACCTGCACGTACTCCGCATAGGCAGCGGTGCACACCTGCACGTACTCCGCCGAGGCAGCGGCGTGCACCTTCTCGTACTCCGCCCAGGCAGCGTCGCGCACCTGCACGTACTCCGCCGAGGCAGCGGCGTGCACCTTCTCGTACTCGGCATAGGCAGGGGCGCATAGTGCCACAACCTTGCCCACCCTATCTCGTATTTCCTGGCGATTGTTCTCCACCCATCCGGGTATGGTACTATCTTCGTCAAAGCCGAAGCTGGCAAGCGTCCAGTCCCGGCACTCCACGCGCACGAAGCGGCGTAGGTGGGTGTCGGTGTTATCCTGCCAACCCAGACGGTTCAGGATGTCCGAGTGGGATACATCGCCATCGCTATCCGGCTCGATGAAGTACAGGTTGAGTTCCTTGTCTACGATTGCTCCAAATCCGTTGCACATGCTACGCTTCTTTCTCCGCCTGCGCGGGCTTGCCGAACACGGCGGGCTGGGGCTTTACAAACGCGGCCCACCAAGCATCGTCAATAAGCAACTCCGCCTGGGCTTTCAGTGTTCGGTGGTTCAGATCGCACAAGTCTTGTAGCTTGCGCTTGCTTTCGGTAGAAACTGATATTGATTCGTATCCTTCGGGTGCCATATAAACTCCTTATTGATTTATACCAATAATACAGTATAATTGTGTAACTGTCAAGCAATTGGTACTATCAATTTTGAAAGGAGTATTATATGGATAGAAATGATGAGATGTTAGAATTAAGAAAAAAAGGATGGACTCTCAAAAAGATAGGAGAAAGATTTGGGGGGTTATCCAGACAACGTATCCACCAAATATTAGTTGGTCGTGGGTACCAGAATATTAGTGGACGCAATAAATTCTACCCATTGAAAGACGGCCAAGAAATAGCAGACCAGGGCAGTGTAGAGGTATCGAATATTTTGAAATTACATGGAATTGCCAATCAAATTAATGGTCATAAAATGGGATATGATTTGCTTGTTGATAATAAATTTAAGGTGGAGGTAAAAACTAAATATGAGTATTCACCACAACCGTCCGGTGCCAAAAATGTTTACCATATTACGGTATTCAATCTAGATAGAAATATCGTGGATTATTTTATCTTTTATATTAGACCATGCCATGCTTTATTTATAATTCCCCAAAGTAGATTGATTGGTAAAACTCATTTTACTGTTAGTTGGCCCTCTAAAACCTCCCGAAATTGGATCAAGGAATACTATAATAGATTCGAATTATTATATCCAGATGACCCTATCTATGGGGCATCCTTCGGGTTATAGGCTAAAGTTCATGCTTGACTTAATTGGCGGGGGGGGTGTAAGATTTGAGCAATGGCAAACACAAGCGCCAGGCGGGTGTGGCAACCCGAACAGGTGAATGATGCAAGCCTCCCTTAGTATGGCTTGTGGTTCTACCTTACTTCATCAAGGAATTGCCACGAGCCGCAAGTCATACTAAGCGAGGTTTGTTGTTTTGTCGGAGGGTATATGGGTAAACCGCAATATTTGGATGACGAATGGCGAGTAATACGTCAATCAATTCTAGAAAGGGACGATTATTCATGTGCCATTTGCAAGAGAGTGGGTGGAAAACTTGAAATACATCATATCGTATCCAGGAAACGAGGTGGAGCTGATCATCCCGATAATCTGATAACCCTCTGCTCAGATTGCCACCGAAGAGTTCCAAAGCAAAAGTGAATCTGTGAGTAATTCCCAATTATATGACGAGATAGGACGTTTTACTGCTGTGCCTAATTGGGCTATAGAAATGGGCAAAGAAATTGGCACAGATGGTTTGGTGTTGTTGTTGGCATTGAGATACCACTCTGGTGAAAATAAAATGATATTCCCTGCTTATACCCTACTCGAAGAACATACTGGATTGAATAGACACCGTATAGCTAAAGCAATAAGAAAGCTGGAAGAACTAAAAATTATCGAGAGACAAAAGAGATTCGGGCAATCCACCATATATAGACTGAAAAACTTATTATCCCCCACCAGTAGTGCCGATTCTGCACTAATGGAAGAACCGCCAGTAGTGCCAAATGTGCACTCCAGTAGTGCCGATTCTGCACCATCAGTAGTGCCAAATGTGCACACTAACAAGACTCATTTAACAAGACCCATAGAACAAGAAGAAGATAAGCCAGCAACACCGACTACCAATTTTAAAAATTGGCAACAGGAAATAATGCCCCTTATAACCCGCGTAACGGGTTTATCTTATTTTCCATCAAGCCAGATGGATAAGCAGGAAGCTATTTTTAGATTACTAGAAGATTACGGATTAGAACAAACTGAACAGGCATTCAAAAAGCATTATCAGAAGTGGGTTTCAACACCCCGCAAGAATGGCGGGACTTATAACCCGCTAAATTTTGGTTGGATAGATTGGGCACAAGCCGAATTTATAGGCGTCACTGTTGAGAAGCCCTACGAACAAATGAATCAAGAGGAAAAAATGGCATGGATAAGCAAACAAGCATCAAAGTGACAGATCGTAAGCCGCAATACATAACGCCCTACTTGCCGCCTTCCGCGATGAAGACGGCTAAGGATTGGGAAGCCAGTCACCACATGCCCACTTTCACCTGGGCAATGGATCACAGCATCGGCTCCACATGCAAGAACTGCGGCGGCGGCGGTGTGGTGTATTTAAGGCTGATGGAACGCGGCCCCTACAGTACTCCGGCGGCGGGCAAGCAATTGATCACATGGTTCGATGGTGATGAACGCTATCGCAAGGGCTGGTACATCGTCAAGGATACGCTGGCGTTTGCCTGCCCTGAGTGTGTCAAGTGATGTGCCGCGAAGGCCGCAGCGCATCTGCGCGAGAAGCCGCGGGAACGCAGGTACAGCGAGGGTAAGTATGCAGAGTTCATCAATAGATAGCACGGTACAAGAAGAATTGTTCAGCTTTGTTGAAGCTGAACCAGACTTTACCAATGTTGAATCGGTAAAAGTATTTATCGTGCAACCTACAACTAGGGCGATGGTAGATGGATTTATTGAGAAGTGGCATTATTCACATAACGTGAATGGTATCAAGGACAAATATTGCTTTGCTTTATATTGTGGGAATGTGCTAATAGGCGCTGCCATGTTTGGCGATCCGGCAACACCGGGTGTAGCAGAGGCTTATAGCCAAGGAGGCACAAAAGTGGTAACAGAATTGCGCCGTTTGTGCTGCATTGATAAAACGCCACGCAATACTGAGAGCTATTTTATTGGGCGGATGATTAATTGGCTGCGCAAGAATACAGATGTGGATATTATTTTATCTTATTCTGATACTACTTATGGGCATGAAGGCACAATTTATAAGGCATCCAACTTCCGTTATATTGGGCAATCACCGGCGACAGATAAGATATTGTTCCACGGCAAACTTTACCACGATAAGGCACTTCGTGTTTATAACGGGGCAAAATCCGAAGGCGCAAGACAAAAGCCGTTCTCGATTGAATTGGCGCAGGCGCTAAAAGATGGGAAGGCACAACGCATTAAAACCAAGCACAAGAACATCTATGTATTTGAGGTAACGCCATGACCAAGCTCGACACGGTGCAGCGCGTCTGCCAGGCGATGCCGATGAACACCTATCCGGATGCGGCAACCGATGTTATCGGCGCTATAAAGGCGGAGAGACGGCGGACGCTGGACATCCTCGCCCGCTACACTGAGCAAATGGATGCGGCTGGGTGGGTGAAGACGGTGGCTCTGCTGAAGCGCGTGGCGGGAGAGGTGGAGGGGACGTGATAAGCCTGCTGAACGGGGACGCGCGGGCAATGGTGAGGTAAACGCCAACTTAACCTATCGTTGCAGCATCGTTTCGGGTGTAAGATTGATCACAGGTGACAAACATGACACAACAACTACTGGCACAACAAGCACTACAGGACTGGCAGGCTGACCAATCCACCCCCGGCCACGGCAGCACAGTGTATCACGGCAGGCCATTGGACATCGAAGCACTACGCTTCTGGGCAGGTTTCCACGCCCGGAGGCAGAACGCGCTGCGGGCGGTAGCCAAAGGGGACGGCTACGTCAAGCTGCGCCAGTTTGTAGCGGAGTGCATCAGCCTGGACATGCCGATGACGGCTCATGCTGCTGAGATGCAGATCGTGGAGAAGCCGTACAATAGCGCAGGGAGGGAATAATGATAACGAATGCTGAAATCGACTATCCTACTGAAATACAGTTTAGAGATGGCATTGGCGGTGTCCTGGTTGGTGAGAAGGTGATGCCTTGACCGCCGCGCCGACCGCCCAGCCCAACGACCGCCACCTGAGCCGACCTGTCCAGGCGGGGGACATCCTGCCGACGTGGTGCAAGGTGCATGGGGCGCTTAGTGACCACGTTTACAGACCTGACAAGAACCCGAAGCTGGTGTGCCTGGAATGCCAGAAAGAGAAGGTGAAAAGTGGCTAGCATAATCCCGCTTAGTGTAATCGTGCTTATTATATTCTACGTTCTATTATGGCGTCGCTTGCACCGGCGGCTACAGAACAGCCGCCGTTCCTTCCCGTGGTTGCGGGTGGACGATGGGCGCAGCGTGCGCTGGATCAATTACAACGATTTGCCAGGAAGGAAAAGTCGATGAAGGTACTGAAGGCGTTAGTGGCGACCTACCCGAACGATAAGGCGAAATGTCACCTGTGTGGCAAGCAGGCTGAACGGCTGACGCTGACGGACTACAAGCCATACCGCCATAAGCCGCTTACCGTGCCACTGTGCGATAAGTGCCAGATAAGGATTGGGAGGGCAAGAATATGATACTCGGCATGGACGTATCTCGTTGGCAGGGCAAAGGCAACTGGCAGGTAGCCAAAGCGCAGGGTATCCAGTTCGCCTTCATCCGGGCGGGAAGCGTGAACGCTACTACGGGTAAGCCGTATTGGGATGAGTTACTTGACAACCACGTAGCAGGTGCAATGGGTGCCAAAATTCCCTTTGGATTCTATTGGTATCTGCGCCCGCAATACAACCCCAACATGCAGGCGAATGCGTTTCTTGAATACACCAATGGATTGGGCGGAGTGCTGCCGATGGTGCTGGATGTGGAAGAAGCGGGCGGGTTGAAGCCAGCCTTCCTTACCGAAGCCATTGGCAGATTTTGGAATGTCATCAGCGACGCAGAGAGAGTACTCTCTCTACTGATCTATACCCGGCAATCCTTCTTTGATTTCAACACAACCAAGCTCTATCCCCCAATACCTGACTTGTGGGCGGCGCGTTGGACAAGTGGTATCACTTCGCCCTGGAGTGACGGGCGCTACAAGTTCCGTGATTGGATTACCTGGAAATTTTGGCAGTTTTCTGCCGATGGCAATGCCCTGGCGACCAAGTACGGCTTTCCTGGGCATCCACTTGGCGACAACGACCTGGATATGAATTTCTATAATGGCGATGAAGCGCAGTTCGCGGCGGAGTTCGGACTGGAGCCGCCTGCGCCAACCACCGCCGAGATATTAGCCGACCATGAGCGGCGCATTCTATTATTGGAGGCGAGATGAGTCCACTTCCTGTGCGCGTGCCTGACAAAGCCTGGCAGGTGATCCTGGCGTTCCTGGCGATAGGGGTGCTGCTGGCGGCGCACAGG
>Ga0208957_1001080_pt1 | contig 15431 bp, 12 predicted proteins | sample RifOxyA1_FD_184029 | JGI IMG/M metagenome (GOLD analysis project Ga0208957, IMG submission 184029) | Groundwater microbial communities from Rifle, Colorado - Rifle Oxygen_injection A1 (SPAdes) | ecosystem: Environmental > Aquatic > Deep subsurface > Groundwater | place: Rifle, Colorado, United... | reverse complement strand
CGATCTCGATGTTCGGCATCTCGTTCCAGCCGCCCACGTTGTAAGTCTCGCCCGATCTTCCTTTTTCCAGCACGGTGCGGATCGCCGAACAGTGATCGGTGACGTACAGCCAGTCGCGCACGTTCAAGCCGTCGCCGTAGATCGGCAACGGTTTGCCGCGCGTGGCATTGAGAATCATCAGCGGGATCAGCTTTTCAGGAAACTGATAGGGGCCGTAATTGTTCGAACAATTGGTCGTCAGCACCGGCAGGCCATAGGTGTGGTGATACGCCCGCACTAGATGGTCGGACGAGGCCTTGCTGGCCGAATAGGGGCTGTTGGGCGCAAACGGCGTCGCCTCGGTGAACGGTGCATCGTCCGGTCCCAGCGAACCGTAGACTTCGTCGGTGGACACATGCAGGAATCGGAACGCAGCCTTCTCCGCTTCCGGCAGGCTCATCCAGTGGCCGCGCACCTCTTCCAGCAAATGAAACGTGCCCACCACGTTGGTCTGGATGAAATCCTCCGGCCCGTGGATCGAGCGGTCGACGTGCGACTCGGCGGCGAAGTTGACGATTGCGCGCGGGCGATGGCTGGCAAGCAGCTGGCCGACCAGCGCGCGATCACCGATGTCGCCCTGCACGAAGACATGGCGCGGATCGCCTTTCAGGCTGGCCAGGTTCTCCAGGTTGCCCGCATACGTGAGCTTGTCGAGATTGACGACCGGCTCATCGTTGACCCGCAGCCAATCCAGAATGAAGTTCGCACCGATGAAGCCGGCACCGCCCGTCACCAATATCACAACGCTGCTCCCTAATAATTATCGTACCTTCAATACGTACCTGTACTTGCCATTCAGGCGCTCTGGCTGCTCGCCGCCAGGAAATCGGCGTAGGCCTGTTTGATACCCAAGGAAAAGGGTGTTTTTGCGCACCACCCCATCCCATTCAGCCGACCCACGTCCATCAGTTTTCTCGGCGTGCCATCCGGTTTGGTCGCGTCAAATGCGATCTCTCCTGAATAGCCGATCACGCTTTTGACCGTTTCAGCCAGTTCGCGAATGGTCATGTCTTCACCCACGCCTATGTTCACCAAGGGTGCCAGACCATCGTTACGGTTATACCCGAGCAGCGGAACGAATTGCTCATCCGGCAGGCTCATCAGATAGACGCAGGCATCGGCCATGTCGTCGCTGTACAGGAATTCGCGCCTGGGCGTCCCGGTTCCCCACACGGTCACGCTCGGTGCATTGGCGAGCTTGGCTTCATGAAAGCGTCGGATCAGTGCGGGAATGACGTGGGAGTTCTCCGGGTGGTAGTTGTCGCCGGGGCCATACAGGTTGGTCGGCATGACGGCCAGGTACTGCGTCTTGTACTGGCGGTTGTACGCCCAGCACATTTCTATGCCGGCGATCTTGGCCAGGGCATAGGGCCGGTTGGTCGGTTCCAGTTCGCTGGTCAGCAGGTGTTCTTCCTTCATCGGCTGCGGAGCGAGCTTGGGATAGATGCAACTGGACCCCAGGAACAGCAGGCGCTTGACGTTGTTCTTGTAAGCAGTGTGGATGACGTTGGTCTGGATGGCGAGGTTGTCGCGGATGAATTCGGCAGGATAGGTGTTGTTGGCGTGAATACCTCCGACCTTGGCCGCAGCCAGAAACACATAGTCGGGCTTCTCCGACGCGAAGAAGGCTTCGACTTCAGCCTGACTGGTAAGGTCGAGTTCGGCGTGAGTCCGGGTCAGGAAGTTCGTATGGCCCTTGTCGCGCAGCGTACGTAGCAGCGCTGTACCGACCAGACCGCGATGCCCTGCCACATAGATTTTCGAATCGGGTTTCAAGTTACAAGTCCTAAACGGCAAGTTTCAAGCTACAAGTTTCAAGTTACAAGCGCCGCTCATGCGACTTGAAACTTGCAGCTTGTTCCTCAAGTTTTTTGTGTTCGTATCGTCTGCATCAACCCATGAAGCATGCGGGAGATTTCTTCAGCTTCCCTGATCCATTGCATGCCCGCTTCGCGTTCGATGTAGCCAATGTCCATTCCTATGTACAGCTGGGTTCTCAATTCGCCGGCCGAACCCTTTGCGTAATTCAAGAAATTCGTCGTTTCCTTTGCCGACTCACGTTCATAACCTTCGGCAATATTGGAAGGGATCGACAGCCCGGCCCGCGTGATCTGATCGCGAAACCCGAAGTCTTGAGGTCTCTCAGCGATTTATAAAGCTCTGCACTCAACCGGGCCGACCGCTTCCAAACCGCCAGATCTTCAAACCGGGCCACCGTCCCTCCTTGAAACTTGTAACTTGCCCCTTGTAACTGCCCTTACTCGTGGTAATCCATGGCCTTGTAGCCATGCTTCTTCACCAGCTCGTCGCGTTCGGCGGCTTTCAGATCCTCGCGCACCATCTCGGACACCAGTTCGTCGAATGTAATCCTTGGCGTCCAGCCCAGCTTGTCCTTGGCCTTGCTGGGGTCGCCCAGCAGGGTCTCGACTTCGGTGGGGCGGAAATAGCGCGGGTCGACGGCGACGATGCATTTGCCGTGGGCGTCATAGCCCTTTTCGTCGACGCCCAGCCCTTCCCAGCGAATGTCCATGCCCAACTCTTTGGCTGCGGCGTTGACGAAGTCCCGCACCGAGTACTGCACGCCGGTGGCGATGACGAAGTCTTCGGCGTGGTCCTGCTGCAGCATGAGCCACTGCATTTCGACGTAGTCCTTGGCATGCCCCCAGTCGCGCTTGGCGTCCATGTTGCCGAGGAACAGACACTCCTGGAGCCCGAGCTTGATGCGGGCGAGCGCACGGGTGATCTTGCGGGTGACGAAGGTTTCGCCGCGGATGGGCGATTCGTGGTTGAAGAGGATGCCGTTGCAGGCATACATGCCGTAGGCTTCGCGGTAGTTGACGGTGATCCAGTAGGCGTAGAGCTTGGCGCAGGCGTAGGGGCTCCTGGGGTAGAAGGGGGTGGTTTCCTTCTGCGGGATTTCCTGGACGAGACCGAAGAGTTCGCTGGTGCTGGCCTGGTAGAAGCGGGTTTTCTTTTCCAGACCGAGAATGCGGATGGCCTCCAAAATACGCAGGGCGCCGAGGGCGTCGGAGTTGGCGGTGTATTCGGGTTCCTCGAAGCTCACTGCTACATGGCTTTGCGCGGCGAGGTTGTAGATCTCGTCGGGCTGGACCTGCTGGATGATGCGGATGAGGCTGGACGAATCGGTGAGGTCGCCATGGTGCAGGATGAAGCGGCGGCCCTGTTCGTGCGGGTCCTGATACAGGTGGTCGATGCGGTCGGTATTGAACAGCGAGGTGCGGCGTTTGATGCCGTGGACTTCGTAGCCCTTGCCCAGCAGGAATTCGGCGAGGTAGGCGCCGTCCTGGCCGGTGACGCCGGTGATGAGGGCTTTCTTGGTCATGTTCTTCCTGGTCTCACAACAATTACGTAATCCCGAATTGTCTTATTTTTCGAGCCAGTCTGTCATTTCTTTTGCCGGCATCCAAAATCCTGCAGTCCAGACTGAGCCCGGTTTGTCACTGCCAGGACAATGGATTATTCCTGTAAAGAATCAGGCCGTCCTGCCAGAGACCACTGTCTGATAAACCGCCATGGTCCGACGGGCAATGTCCCGCCAGTCGAAGCGTTCGCTCACCCATGTGCGGCGTGACTCACGTGTTTCCGAGTTCATGGGACGTGCTGCAAACTCACCTAGCCTTGTCGCCAAGGCATCCACATCACCCAGAGGATAGTAGTGTTCAGCCGGCAAACCCACCTCCAGATTCGCCGGGATATCGCTTGCCACCACAGGCAACCCGTAGCTCAGGGCCTCCAGCATGGCGATGGGCAATCCCTCGTGAGAAGACGGCAGCACAAACAAACCGGCATGGGCATACAACTCACGCAGACCCAGCCCGCTCTGGAAACCTGTGCACACTACCCCCGGTGTCTTTGCGGCGGTCTCCAGCACCTGGCGCGTATAAGCATCGGGATGATCGGAAGAGCCCACTATCGCCAGCTTCCAGTCCGCCAGATGCGCACGGCGAAAGGCCTCGATCAAGTCCAGGTGGCGCTTCTCCGGAACCAGCCGGCTTACCAGCACGACGTACTTCCCCGGCGTCAAAGCAAACGGTGCCAGATTGCCCGTCGTGGTGGGCAACGCCGGCAAAACCACACCATTGGGAATCAATACACTGTCCAGCTCGTGCTTGTCCCGCACGATGCCCTGAATCACTTCTGAGATCACGATGCGTTCATTCGACCAGCGCATGCCGAATCGCTCCCCCAATTGCAAAACCAGCCTGGCAAATCGCCCCCACTTCTGCCGGTCGTAATCCGGACCATGATGGGTGACCACCACTGGCACGCCAAGTAAGCGCGCCAAGGGCGTCATGATAGCCGGGCCGATAGCGTGGATATGGAGAATATCCGGCCGCCTGAAAGCCGCGTTAAGCACCCCCACAAGCGTATGCGCGAACGCCTCGGCGCCCTTGGACTTGGGTGCCCAGATGGACACGAAATTTACGCCCTGCCATACCGGCCCCACTTCGGGGGGTTGATAAGGCGTACGCACCAGCGCTGTTACCTCACAGCCTAACTCGACCAGCAAGGGACACAAATTCTCCGCGTGTTTCTCCACACCGCCCTGAACGCCAGGAAAACCCCGGAGCCCGAGCATCATCACGCGTAAGGGTCGGCCACGCTTGCCTGGAATTGCCGTCGTCATCCTTGAAACACGCGAAGTACATCGCGCGCCAGTTTGGCCCAGCTGTATTCCTGCACCAGCAAAGCCCGGGCGTTTCTGCCCATCTCCAAGGCACGTTGGGGAGCAGAGAGCAAATCCAGAATTTTGGCTGTCATGGACGCAAAATCATTGGGGACCGCCAACAGACCAGTCTCGCCTTCTCGCACCAGCCCGCGATAGAAAAGGAAATCCCACACAACCGCCGGCAACTGCATCGCCATCGCTTCCAGGCAGGTGCCTGGCAGACCTTCATAGTAAGAAGTGGACACATAGACATGGCTGCGGTTGTAGTACCGGACCATGTCGGAGAACGGCACCTTGCCTGTCAGCTGAACGTTCTGAGCAAACGGAGCCAAAGCCTCTTTCACCCACGCATCATCATCGCCATAGCCAACGATGCAGATCCGGATTTCCGGTTTTTGCGCAACCAGCCGGCGACAAAGCTCAACCATGGCGCGGCTACCCTTGCGAAACTCGATACGCCCGCTGAACAGCACATCAATATCTTTTTCGATGGCATCGTCTGGCGTGAACAACTTCACGTCAGCACCATTCGGAATTACAGTCACCAGGCCTTTGAAGTCATAAGCCAGCACCTCCTGTCGCCCTTGTTCAGTGAGGGTAATCACCTTGCTGGTTAACGCAAATATGCGGCGTTCCATCCATGACTTGATGGCCAACGATATGCCACCCCATTGGCTGTCGAAATGGTGAGTCTCGTAAAACCGGCCCGACATGCCAAGGTAAGTGGTATGGGCAGTCAAAACCACCGGAATGCGTCTCGGCAGGAACAGGCCCGGAATAAGTGGGGGGAAATGCAGGTTGACCCACTGAATTTTTCCATCGCCATGCAATTGGATCAGCAACTTCCGCGCCCGCAAACCCCAGATTAATAGGTTTAATCGTTTGTGGCTGGATGGAATGTTGATAATTTCCACTCCGGGATAACTAAGCGCCACCTGATTTTCATCGCCAGTAATGAGATAGATCGGCGGATGGTCAGACGGCAGGTTAGTCAGAAACGAGTCCAGATAACGAGCGATGCCGCCAACGCCGTAAAGCTGCGGGTAAACAATTGCGATCATGTATAAGGACCAAATAAAATCGATTTCGTACTGGGTTCGACGGCCCCCAAAATGGTCAGCTGGATTTTAGGGACAGCTTCCGAAAAAGCGCTTCATATTCCTTAGCAATATTGTCCCAGCTGAGCTTGCGAACCAGATTGGTTGCCAGCGATACCTGATTTTTTCTCTGAGCGGGATTCAGCATCAATTCGATTATCGCCTCAGCCAGTTTCGATTTGTCGTCAACCACTATTGCGGCCCCCTCCTCCCTTGAAACCATATCAACGAAAGCACCGATCGGCGAGCAAATGACCGGCACAGAACGCGCCATGGCTTCCAAGATAACGAGGCCCTGATTCTCATTTGTGGAAGTTAATACAAAAAGATCGGCATCCGCATATGCAGCTTCAAGCTCTGCATTGGAGACCTCGCCAGAAAACAAAACACTATTCTCAAGGCCGTAATCAGCAGTGAGTTTCTTGAGCTGTTCTGAATAGGCGTCATCATCAACCGGGCCGATAAACTGGAATTTGGCTGTCGGGAAACGCTTTATAACTTCTTTTGCAGCCTCAATAACCGTGAGTTGATTTTTTCTTGGGACGATCCGGGCAACCGTTATGATTTTGATGTTTTGCTCGTTTTCGACTTTCATCTTGGTATTGGTCATACCAACCTCTACCCCGCTGTAAATTTGCACAAGTTTCTGCTCGTCAATTCCTAATGTCGAAACCAGTAATTTTTGTACAGTGGGTGAAACGCATACCACTATTTGCGCATGCCGCAGAATGAATCGCTCAGGCCAAGAAGAAATAGTTCTTTTCAAACCCTTATCAAATATCTCTTGATTATGAGTTGTGAATACAAGCGGTTTTTTCCAGAAAAGGTTGTTCAGGACTGTTATCAGGAATCCAGAAAACTGGTTATGGATATGAATGACATCGACCTTGTCTTCACGTATCAGCTTCCACACCATATAGGAAGCAGTGAACATGAAGTAAATCCCCTTGATCAGGTGGGCCATCCCTTTATTGGGGAGCGGGATATTGGCAGATCTACGAAACTCGATCTTTGCGGGACTGACAAACTGCAGTTTCGTTGCCACGTCCACGATATAAACTTCGTGACCAAGCTTTCCGAGCTCTGTGCTCAAGCTCAAAATTATTTTTTCCACCGCCCCGGCACCATCTGCCGGAATCGGTATCAGTCCAGAATTGACCTCGCATATCTTCATTAAGCGATCCTAAAATTGGGATTGTCTGAAGTCCCGGCTTCAAAGCTGAGATTGGGGCCTTGCTTATATTTAATATATGAACCAGTTTCCTTGGGCTCACAAACATTGGCCCCGGGATGATCCTGCAGGATGGAGGAGTCCCTGGTAGAAGCATATTTTCGCGCACCAATTCCAACAAATGACTTTTGCATCGTGCGCGGGCTCATCGGATCAGTTCACGCATTTGAGAAACGATTTCGGGCAAGCAGCATTTAGCCCGCCAGCGGGATCAGCTTGCCAGTCACTTTTTCCAAAATAATCCAACACATCCTGCCAATAGTTCGATCCGTTCAAGGGTTCTCTGGTCCGGCGCAGCCAAAACATGTAATTCGGCTCTAGCTTATCTACGGCAAAAATAAAAATTGACCCTATGGATGGTTTATCTAAGGATGCCCCCCCTCCTGATGATTGGTAGTTGTTATAGTCAACAGAAACGCCGATCGGCACTACGCCGGAAACGCCTGGGTAGAATGAATAAGCACCCTGCTCAAGATACGTATCGTTTTGATAAACATCTGGGCCCCCAATGCCAATACCGGCAGATTGGAGCGTATCGACAAACCGTGGCAAGAATCTTTCAGGATAATTAATATATTGAATTACTACGGTGTGGGGAAAAGCAGCTTTAGTAGCGATTGCCACTTTGAGCATTCCGGCCATGTATTTAGTCACATGAGCGCGACCCCATTCCGGGTCCTGGCGACTTGGGGAGGTTTCTTGCAGTCTGATGGCCTCCAGATTCGGATTGCCATCAAACTCCTTCCCCAATGCCGTCAATAGCGCAACCAGGCGATCCTGGACCCTGGCGTTATAGTAGGCAATATTAAAACCTTTTCCGGTTTTGATCGGATATACCCCGCCCTCATACTCCTCAGCGAGCAAATAGGAAGGAACCAGTTTTTCATTACTTACGAAAGACACGCCCTGTATCGCCACCACCAATTGCTTATTGATTCGTGCGACGTTGGTAAGGTCAGCCCTGATTTCAGAAAAATCATAAACCCCATACTGTGGTTCAAGCTTGTTCCAGAAATACAATTTCATTACGCCCCTGAATATTGGATTCCCCCTGAGATCTCTCATCGCAGAGTAAAAATTATCTGGCTCTTTTTGATTGGGATACAACAGGATGTAATGCCCTGGATGCCATTTCACACCTCCAGCATCCACCCCCACATCCTGCACCTTGGCAGCAACTGGCAACGTCGTTTCAACAGCATGTGCCTGCGCGCCGAAAGCAAGTGCCATCCAGATCAGCAAACAACTTATAGCTCGCACGATTTTCGTCTCACCCTGCTTTTATTGCCTGTCAATCACGCGATAACATGCGTGGCCAATAACGCTTACTGATATTTGTATTTAGCCAGTAAAGACCCAAGACTATTTTCTATGATGGACAATTGTGCAGGATTCAAATCACGCTCATAGGCGCGACTCCTATCCGTGCGAAAAACCTGCCGGGAGAAATGCGCATCAAACGACTGCGACCACTCAACACCAATGAATTTCAGCATGTGCTCAAAAGACACCCTGGGATCCGCCAGGACATCTTCATATCGCATCTTCAAATAGCGTTCGGGTTGGAGCGAAGCCTCTGCTTGATGAAACGACTCCATCAGAATCTTCCAGCCAATCGCTGCCAGCCCAGGAAACGAGTAATCCGATGCTTGCCACTCTTCCTGAAGATCGGGCGGCAAAGGCCCCCATAACCAGTTCTCTGGTCCTCGGTATCCGCCCCACCATGGCATCTGCAACCATGAATTCGCAACCGCCCTACCGTCGCGGACGATGTGGATGAATTTGGCATCTGGAAATATTGTGGAAAAAAAGCCTATGCGTGACCAGCCCGTGTATTTATGCAAGAAATACGGTCGCCCTTGCGCGTTATTACGCTCTTCAAAAAAACGTCTGAATCTTTTATCCAGCCATGGCGTCACATCACTTGCCAGCAGATCACGACAGGAGTTTGCATAGATCGGCGACACTTCGCGCGAGATAAGTTGGTAGGCCTCCGACGGGGCAAAGCGCAATTTCCCTTTGGTTGTGAAGTTACCGGCCGCTGTGCGGTAGAGATAGTTATTCCACTTTCCCATTTTATTTAGCGATGGAAAGTTATCCTCGATATTGGAAATAAATCCAAAATCCTCATGCCTCGAAACAATCTCGTGGACAAGAGTTGAGCCGCACCGGCCACTACCAATGATAAAAACCAGATTCATTTCAGGGTATCTTTATGTGCAATTCGATATATCAACTTCTGGCGCCGGATTTTATCGATAGCGGCGTCATGCCAGCGCTATGCAGCCCCATATACACGTCCGCCAAATCGGCTGCCAGCAATCGGTAATCTCGATTCGCGGCTACGTAATCCCGCCCGCGCTCGGCCATGGCTTGGCGTTCTTTGTCATTGAGCCTGAGAATCTCGATGACCGCCCTGGCAAAATCCGGGGCTGTATAAGACACGCACCGGCCAGCGCCTGTCTTTTCGATGATCGCCTGCTGGTCCGGGTTGTCGTTACACACCACGGGCAGGCCCAGCGCCAGATATTCCGGCACCTTCGTAGGAGAGGCACAGTCCAGTAGCGATCCACGTGGAATCGGCGACAACCCCAGTTCGGCCGCCCGAACATAACGCCATCCTTCCCTCATTGGCATCCAGCCTGTCCAAAGCACATCCTGTTCAACCCCGGCATTTCGCGCCGCCTCCTGGAGCCATCGCCTGTGAACCGGGTTCACTGTGTCACCCACGAGTGCCAGCAGCACCGTAGGCTCCTCGGCTTTTACTATCGCCAGCATTTCAAACAATATTTCGATTCGTCGCGGCCGCTCAAGCGAGCCCAGGTAAACCAGTACTCGTCGACCGGACAATTGGGGATCGTTGGCAGGTGGAATGCTGTCCAATCGAATGCTCTCCATGTCCACTCCCATTGGCACCGGCGTCATCTTTTCCGCTGCGATGTCATATCGCAACATATCCATTTTCATTTTTTCTGATTGCACGAAGACATGATCCGTATGGGGAAGCACAAGCTTGTAGAGAAGAAAACGGCCAAGATGTCCGCGGATCCAGGGGAAAATAAACTTCATCAACCCCATCGATAGCCCTCGCTCTTTTGCGCGCGTGATCTGGCCTTCCGGCATGGGATAGGACATCCAGTAGTAGAACGGCAGGCGTTTGATTCGCGCGAATATCAGGCCCAACAATGCAGTGTTCGACATGTCGCGTACCACGATGGCGTGGTATCGGTGAGCGTCGAAAGTCACTAACGTCCACAGGTTATGCCAGAACTTGACCAGGTACCGGACCGCCTGATTCTGCGGCACATCGCATAAAATGGTGCGCCCCCCATCCCAAGGCGCTTCAGGCTTGCCAATCATGTCAGCGTCGCGCTCGGTCACCAGATCGGTGGTGATTCCATGCTGCGGCAGATATTTTCCGAACAGGGCCACCACATCCTGGCGGAATGTCGGCCACTGCTCCGCCGTGAAATACAGCAGGTGCACGCGTTTTTCAGACATGGGAGTGGGCACGATAGCTTGATAGCGCGGGCATGCCAGCCCGGCCATGAGTCTTCAGAAGGTAGCCGAGATATCCCAACACGGCGGCAAAGATGATTTCCATGGGTACAAGATTCACGATCGAATCCGAATAGACTAGGCTCAGGAAGAAAAGTGAAATCGCCGCCTGGATGGCAAGGGTGTCGGCCTTGACCGCGGGATCGCTCACAGAGTGGTGCAACCGACCGGCGGCGACCCAGGCCGAAGCCAACATACCTGTGAACAGTGCAAAACCGATTACCCCGGTATCCCATAACATGGTGGAAGCCGCGGTGAGATTGATGCCGTAGTGTTGATATTTCATACCAAGATGGCCACCCAACTCGCCAAAGGAAGTGTATGAGCTACCCAACCCATTGCCAACCAAAAAACCAACCGGGTCATGAGAACCCTGCTGCTGGAACCAGAATGTGATCGAGGTCAGGCGATTGAGAAGCTGGCCTTGCGAATAGCCCTGGTCACCAATGTTGTATCTCATAGTACTTTGGACCACTTCATCCAGAGTGCTATGCATAATGACCGTCACATAAACATACGTAAGCATCATCGCGAGCAAAACCACTGCAAGCAAGGCAGGGAGGTAGCGTAAGGGCGCTCGGACCAAATCTTTCCGGATGAGCACAAATCCCGCCAAAGGCAGCATCACGACAGCGATCTTGGTTTCGCCCATTCCGAGTGGCAGCAGACATGGCAAAACCAAAAGATAGAACGTTCCACTGCGTATCGAACCGGATCGCCAACGTGCCACGAGAAACGACGCCACGATAAGCAGGTAGATCACCATGACAGAATTCGGACTCCCCCCCTGCAGATTGGCTCCGAACGTCCCTGCCACCACGTCCGTCGTTTCACTTGAAAGAGCCAGACCACCCCGTTTTGGGACCAGCACGAACAACTCATACAGCGCAAAGGGTAGCTGGAGCAGCGCGATCGCGAGCAGCAGCTTCTGGAGTCGCCCCATCTCACGCGAGCTCAAGGCCAGCGTGGCAAAGGCGAACATCAGACCATAGGCTTGAAAGAAGCGCTTGATTCCGGCGATGACCTCGCCGGTGGAATGCCACTGAGCCATCGTGGCCACAATCGTCAGAACCAGAAAGGCCAGGCCAAACCAAATGAAGGCGGGCTGCCCCTTGGACTTGCCAGTCAGCAGAAAATTAAACAGCGAAAGGATCAGCAGGACAAATCCGAGAATGGAAACTGCCCAGGTGATTTTGCTGAACTGGGGCCCGGCCATGGACACTAAGGCCCCCATGACCAGACCCAGAACCAGGATGAGCCAGATTAGGAGATCCGGCTTCATCAGCAGAAATACACCCACCACAAGCCCCGCCGCCATGCCAATCAGGATGGGGCTGGCCGTGACCGCAAGCAGGCCAAAGAACAGCGCCAGCACCAGAACGGTGATGCTGAACATCAGCCAGAGCACGGCCTTGCCAAAATCGGTTCCGCTGAGTCGGTGGGACAGTTTATTCAGCGTTACTTGCATGTGAATTTCCCAATTGTCTTAACAGGGGAGCATAGGTAAGTTCCACATACTCCTTGGCTGAATCAGCCCAGGTTCGCCCCTGTCTATTGCATCGCGCACTTTCTGAAACTCGTAACAGGTAATCCCGATCGGCTACATAGCGCATCAATCCGCTGGCAATGCCGTCTTGCGTATGATTAACCAGCAGGCCATTTACGTCTTCTTGGATGATCTGGCGATTAGCAGCGTTATCCGAAGCCAGTATCGGAATACCGAGCGCTCGGTACTCGAGGACTTTAAGTGTCGGCTGATACTGCCAGTCGGGTAGCGGAGGAACATAGGCCAAAGCGACATCATAGGTAGCTACCGTACTCGCCACTTGCGAATATGGAATGCTCGACAGGAAACGCACGGTGCCACCAAGCCCCCATTCCCCCACAAGGCGCTGGTAGTAACCTCCAGTCGAGTCTGGACCGATGAAGTCAACCAAGAAATCCTGACGCACAGCGGCCACTTGACGAATGGCTGCCAGGAGTAATTCCAATTGCCTGAGTTTGCTGATGGAGCCAATGTAGACGAAGCGGACTGGCTCTGTGTTTTCTAATTGATGGCTTTCAGCCCATTGGTGGGTGAGGAATGAAAGGTCCTGCCCGACGCGATGTATGGTTGCAAGCCGCGGCCAGCGCGGTCCAAGAATGCGCTCGGCTGCGGCTTCGGATGCAAAACAGGCGTGATGATAAAACAAATGCGCACTGAGCCGGTGTTTCATGACCATGCGCCAGTTTCTGAACTGCCCCGAAAGATCATTGCCCGCGACTTCTCCCGCTTGGCGCACGTCGAGCAAATAAACGGATTGCCTGCGCCGGAATAATGGTAGGAGAAAGGCGAGCATCGTCGGGTTAACCTGGACAATATCCGGTCGGAGAGTATCTAGTACCGCCCTAACACGGATCATGAACGCAAGTTGAGCCAGTCGACGGGCAAGGCCGGATAGTAATCGGGAGCTCCGTGCCGAAACAGGCTTGGCACCCGAGATACGTATAACTTCAACACCTGCTTCATCGAAACAGAGGTCGCCCTGCCGATCTGGGGTTGCAACTAGAACCCGATGCCCCCAACCACGCAAGGCTACGGCCATCTCATGCATATCAGGAGCTGGCGTAGACGAGTAAAACTGAAGCATCACAACGAACATGACTGCCTGCTCCCCTGCACGTTAAAGTGCCCCTCTCTCGCAGGAGAGTCGTTCTTTCTGTTCAAGTAGCGGGAACCTTTAGATTTCATTTCCTTCCCGCCAGACGTTTCACCATGGTGATCTCATTTTGCGTGATCGCACCCAACCTGAACGAAAGAACAAAGAACAGGCCAACCGCGGCCATGCCCATGAGCACCTGGATTTGCAGGCCCCCTGCCATCCGGTCAAGCGGGACTTTTGCAGCTACGACCAGGCCTAGGCAGAGCAGGCCCAGCTTGAGGTAGTTTCCCATCGGCAAGGCGTAAGCAATACCCTTCTTTTTGGCCAGATACAGGGCAATCGCATTCATCGCCACTTCGTACAAGATTGGACAGGTCAGTAACCAATAGCGGGATGGGTCCAGATAACTCAGCCACACCCCGACAGCCATCACGGCCAGGGCACCCAGTCCCGAAATGCTGAGCAGCTGAGTCGCCTTGAGCGTGTTGAAGAACAACTGCAGGGCCAGGACATTGCTTCCTATTGTGACCTGCACCAAAAGCAAGATCAGCATCCAGTATTCCGCGCCATATTTCCCACTGGTCAGTAAATCGATCATGGGCTCGCCCGCAATTACGACCAGGATCAAAGCAGACAACAGCAGAAGCACATTCGCCTTGTAAATAGCGTGCGACCGCCGCGCAAGCGCATGGGGATCAGGGTTCGTTAGATAACTAGCGACCATGACAGGCTCGATGAGGTTATACATGAATTGCATCGGCAAGTACGTTCGAATCCGATCCATCAGCGTCGAGAAGAAACCATACGCAGCGGTGACATGTGCGGGAAAGGTCGCCGCGATGAGGGTTCGCATGAAATATCCCTGTGGCAATGTAGCCATCACATTGAAGCCATAGCTGTGAACGGCGATGTGCCATACCTCGCGCCAATCCGGCCACGGTCTGCTGTCCTGTGTATGCGGTGTGCTTATTTTCCCTAGTACTACAAATGTCGCAATTGCCATGACAATGGCTGAAACGGCCTCTGGTGCAGCCATGATCCAAAGTGATTGATCGAGCGTGATTTGGCCGTAGATGGATAACAAAGCCATAATCAACACCAACCGCCCTATTGTCTGGATGAGGAGTAACCTGGTCTGCAACTTCTGTTCGAGTAGAGACTGAAGAACACTCGAGAAAAAGGCAAATATTGTGGTGGCGACCAGGAACAGGGGCACTGACCATGGGATGACAGGCAGCGCGATGGAATGACTGAACAACTGGGTGACCCCAGGCCAAAGCAGAAACAGCCCGGCTGCAAAGATCAGCGCGATGGCAAGGCGGAGTAAGGCCAGCTTCGAGACAAATGAGAGTATCTCCCTCGCGTCCCGATGCATTCGTGCCTCAGGAACGAAACGTGCGGAAGCCCGCTCCAACCCAAGATTCGAAAACATGGCCACCAGCATGATCAGGCTAGTCACGGCTATGTAGCCTGCATAATCCGTCGTATTCATGTTCCTGGCCAGCAGGATTACTGAGGCCATTCCAGCCACTCCGCTTGCGCCACGACCAACCACAAAATGGAAAATAGCTTTGCGGAGGTTGGAAAGGCTGTAATGGGAAGCTGTCACGTAAGTTCACTTGCCGCATCGCCAGGGATGCAGCCTTCAGCTTTTGTTTGGCGCACCGATCATGCGCGCTCGTTGCGCAGGGGTGAGCGCCTTCAGCATCGCCTCGGAAAACTCGCGCTGCAATTCGTATCCGCGTTGCGCGTCCGGAGTGATGCTAGAGACGCGAATCAGGATGCCGTCGGCGATCTCTCCCTTCAAGGCGAACTTGAGCTTGGCTTTTTTCATTTCCCAACTGTCGCGTGCAATTTGGCCACCGACCACCACCCAATAGGTGATGGGTTCGTAGCGCGAATCTTTCGTGGCCATCAGCTTGGCGACGGGAATTTTCCCGAACAGGGTTTGCATCACCGATTCGGTCTTGTTGCTGACTGAATAACCCTGTCCACGATAACAGCCTTCGGGCAGATGAATTGACACGTTATCGCTTTGATCCGCGCCATAGGCGATGGAAAGCATGATCCGCTCGTCCCTGGAATTGACGTACGTCCGGCTCAGGGTCTGGTTGTAGACCTTGTCCAGCGCAGCCTGGACGTCGGGACTCACCTGCAGGGGGACGATGGTTTCG
>Ga0208957_1001079_pt1 | contig 15447 bp, 9 predicted proteins | sample RifOxyA1_FD_184029 | JGI IMG/M metagenome (GOLD analysis project Ga0208957, IMG submission 184029) | Groundwater microbial communities from Rifle, Colorado - Rifle Oxygen_injection A1 (SPAdes) | ecosystem: Environmental > Aquatic > Deep subsurface > Groundwater | place: Rifle, Colorado, United... | reverse complement strand
CTACCACTGGCATCTGCAGCTCCTTTCTGCGGCAACAGCGTCCAGTTTACGCTGGATGATGTCTTGCGGATAGCGTCCAGCCGAAGCAGCTCAGCATAGACCTTTTTCTTGAGGGTCAGTCCCGCAGGCTGTCCACTCTGCTGAGCGTAGATACTCACTTTCCTGCGGAGGAACCACAGTTCTTCCTCAGTAAACTCTACCACAGCGCTGTCCTGGCTGTCAACAATGAGCGAGCCGAGCTTGAGGGCCAGCGGGTCTGGGCAACTGTCCTGGGTAGCTACTTCTGCGACCATTGCCTCGGGCTGAGTTAGCTCCATAACCTGAATCCCCCCGTTTTACCTGACATTGAGTATCCTAAATACTGGGCCGCCGCCCGCGCTTGGGTTGGTATAGGTCAGGTTCAGCTTCTCGCAGTTTGTGCTGTCGCCGTCATAGCTGTATGCGCTGCGGTGGGAGCTTGTTGTGCTGGCGTCATTCTCCCAGAACATATTACAGTGCTGGCCGCTGGCCCAGCCTGCCCTGCCCAAGACAGTTTGCATGTCGGCGCTGAAATCTGGGGAGGTGTAATCTGTTCCAGTCGTCTCAGCAGCGATACTGTCATAGGCTGTTCCTGCTGTTTTGGACCTTCCATCAAATTCAACTGTGCTGACTATTTGGGCTGCATCATCAGCATCTTCACAGTAGATATTTGTATTGACACCCGATGTGCTGCGGTTAGCATTAGCGCGCCAGGTAAATGTGCAGGCATTTACAGTAGCACCGGATGCGGGGCCAGTAAGCACAAAACGGGCAGCGCTGCTCAACCGGATGCCTGTGCCATCATTCCCAGCAGAGAAGTTCTCCTGGGTTGCACTCCACGTATTAGTCCTGATTCTGACGTCATCCGCACTAGCGGCGGGCTGAGGGTTGATGGTGGGGTCAAGCTGGACGGGGAATACCATGCCCGTGAAGTCCAGGTCTATCCGCACACTATTCGGGCCGATGGTCATGGGCATAACCCGTTCCAGGCCAGTTGCGTCCACAGCCACGGCCTGAGCCAGAATGTCAGTAAAGCTCATGCTCCGAGCGGTGATAGGGATGGTTATGCTGTCAAACGGCGGGCGTTGTTTGAACAGCACATCCATTTTGACCCTGGCAACTTCCGCACGGAACGTTACCCGATAGCGGGCGTTTTCCCAGGTAATGCTGTCGCCGCTGACTGACCTGGGATTGGGCAAGAAGGGTAGCCTGGGAATGGATAGGTAACGGCTGAGGTCGTCTGCGTCTGGATAGAACATTCTGCTGCCGTCATTGGCTATTTCCAGGCCATAGGCTGTACGGCCAGGCCGCCAGATTCCACCACTGCCTTGGAGTGTACCGTCTAGCGGGAGCCATTGTCCACCGTGGAATATAGCTAGCGGGCCTGGTGAGACGGTGAGCTGGAATGTGCGGGGGCCGAGCTGCTGTTCCAGGTAATTGCGGGTCGGCCTCATGTTCGGTAGCCTCGAATGGATAGAGTTACTTGCTTCACGGTGGTTGCTGAATCAACGTTAAAGGCAAGCCAATCGCCGAGGGTCAGAGCAGTTGTCCAGCTACTCAGGGTGATGTCTTGGTTCGCCTGTGCTGAGGCCAATGTAGGTTTCTCTGTGCCTGCGATGGTATCGGCCACAGTCGGCGGGAAGTTAGCATAGGTATCTTTCCAGACATCTATGACGATAGAACCAGAAGCATCACCCACGAGCGTCCAGCCAGTAACAACCATATTGTAGGGGACTTCCAGGAAGCCTTTGACCCCTGTGGTGATGACGTTGGTTCCATCTCCGATGGTCAGCTCCAGGGCGCAGTCGTCTTGCTCAAAGGCAAAGCTGGTCGCGCCCGTCTGCCGCATGATGTGGCCGTCAACGCCGCTGGAGGTTGTGTGGTCACTGGCTCCTTCAAGGTCATGACTGCGGGTGTGGTGTGCGCTGCCGCTATGGGTAGCAGGCACATCTCCATCGGCTATTGTTTCCCAAGAAGGCACAGCGCTGACTGCACCTGTCCCTGTCTGAGACAGGAACTTCTTGGTGGTGGTAATCTGGCCTGCTAGCCGTGCCCACTTGGGGGTAGCGTTGCCATGGATAACATCGCCCAGGACAACACTGGCAGCAAGAGCATCGCTGTGGGTAGCACTGAGGATATCGTGGTTGCTCCCGCCGACAACCTCGGCCCAGACAGGATTAGCCCCTCCACCCTGTGTCTTGAGGAAGTAGCCGCTTGTGCCTGCGGCGAGAAGCGCCCAGGCCCCGCTAACTCCCGCGTATAAGATGTCGCCTTGCGTGCCTGCGCTGTGGTCATTGGCATCGCCCATTGCGTGCGCGCGAGTATGATGGGCAGAGCCACTGTGGATGCTGTCAACGGTGGGGCTGGCCCAGGTGCCACCTAGCTCACCGCCTGGGGTTGTACCGACTACTATTTCTGCGCTAAGGTCGGCGTGGGCTGTCCCCACCAGGTAATCGGCATCGGTGGGTGCACCTGCGCTGCCACTCGTTATTGTCAGTGTTAAGACTGTGCCGCTGACAGACGCGATTACTCCCGCGCCTGCAGCGTTGAGTGTGCGGAACGGCCCCAGGGCAATGCCCTCATCCTGAGCTTCCAGAGCTTGAATGATGCGGTTGGATTTAAGGCTCAAGACCGCCTCTTTACGGGGGGATTCAGGTTAACTCTGCCGCGGAGCCGCCTCAGCCACCCCACTAGACGTTCTCTGCGGGTTGTCTCAAACTCAGCCAGGAAGAGCTGCTCGCGCTGGGTTGTTACAGCCCAGGCGGTCAACGCGGTCTGTGCCTGCTTTACGTCCCGCAGCACGGCCAGGAAGTCATCCCCGACCTGTTCCACTGCGGCTAAGCTGACACCGCGCTTGGACAGGTAGGCCCGCACCTGCTCAGACGTGGGCACGCTAGGTCAGCGCGGCGTATGTCCAGGCCCCGCCGACATACGCATACAGACGTTTTGCGTCATCGTTGGTGTCGTGGGCCAGGACTACGCGGCCCTCAAAGCCAGCGGGTGGAGTATAGGTGGCGAAGCTGCCGCCGTAGTCCCCGCTGTCCCTGGGTATGCTGGTAGCTCGGAGGCTTCGCAGCGTCTTGATGCCCATCAGTAGCCGCCCAGCGTGTGAAGAACCTGAATCCCCCCGTAGCCGCTCATGCGGGTGTCCCAAAGTACAGGACTTCCAGGCTAGCCGAAGTCGCGCCAGTTCTGATTGCGCGGAACCTGCGGATGTCATCCAGCCCCCAGATTTCAAACTCCTCATCGGCGTACTTGATGAGTCCGCCAGTTGTACCGTCTGCTACAGGGTCAAACCCAATGCCTATTCTGATTGAGGCAGTCAGCACGCGGCACAGAGCATAGACAATGTTGGCGTTCGCGGGGATGTCCGTCAGCCCAATGGCTGTTGCAGCGACTGTTACTGGCGGGTTCTCCCGCCCCAGACAACTATAAACCATGTTCCCTCTCCTGCTTACATCTCCTCCCAGGAGGAGGTATTCCTGCGGTTGATTTTAGGGTTAGTTACATTCCCCTCTGGCTCAACCGCAAAGGCCGTCCTCGTGAAGGAGGCTAGTTTGGCTCCACGAATTTCTCATACAGGCTGAGGTGGCGTTCGCTGAGCTGCTTGCTGTCGTTGAGCTTGCGGAGCAACGCTGTAACGACTACCGATTCAGTGTAAGCGAATCCGAACGCCTTGGCTGTCGCTTCTGGGTTCCACTTCAGCGTGCCGTCTGCGTCCATCTCCACCTTGCAGGCTGGGCAGACTGCTGGCTTTGTATAAGGGATGTAGTCGGTATGCCCGCAGCTCCCGCAACGGACTCGCCGCAGGAACCCCGTCTGCTCCAGCTCTTCATCGCTGAAGCCGAGTTGCTCCTTGACTTTGCTGATGAGTTTCAGCGTGATGAAATCTCCATAGGCCGTTCCTAGAAGTTCCAGGAGCACCAACCGTTCGGCTATTGTCAGCACTACTATTCTGTTTTCCATTGTCCCTCCTTCACGATTCTCTTTGGGGGCTGTTTTCAGGCACAGCCCCCAGAAGCCTTTGGCTTATATGCCGGAGGTGTAGGTGCGGAGGTAGGCCGCAGTAGAGCCTATTACCAGCTTCACCCAGCCGTTCTTCGTGCCAGCCGTGTTGGTGTCGGTCCCTCCTATGACGTCATCGTCAGGGAGCAGGGCGAACCCAGCCCAGGCTACGTTTCCGCCATGGGTATTCACCTTGATGCAGTAGGGGCCGTTTGTAACAGTCCCGTGCATATTGTTGGTGAACTCAACCCCGTGGACATTAGTAACCGTGCGGACTGTCCCGCTGTCGCTGCCCAGGTTGATTTCCAGCCCACGAGCTGTGGTTATTGTGCCCGCGCTGGCTCCTTCCAGGTCCAGGGCTATGCTTATGCCCTGGACTGTCCCAGCCGCCACAGCGTCCAGGACTTTCGGGGCCAGCTCTATACAAGTTACGCTGGCCGTGCCTGTTGCGGACAGGTTGGGCTTGAGCTGTATCTGAATAATGTGCCCCGAAGCTGCGGTCATGGAGTAGTTGGGCACTTTCCAGGCAGGGACAGCATAGTAGGGATTCAGGAAGGCAATCTGTGCCGATTCCATCACCCCAACCAGGTATGCCTGGTCATTACTGGCTTCACCTACATATCCGCCAGCCGTGGTGCTGACATACACTTTGTCGCCAGCCGTGGCGGTGCAGGTGCTGCCGAGGTCTACGCGGGCCATGCGGTAGGCTGTGATTTCGTCTCCGCTCGCCCCGCTTTCTCCCGCAACCAGCTCAGGGTAAACCTTGGGGGAGCTGTTAGCGTCAGCCAGCTTCCAGCCGCTGGAATAGCCAAGCAAGTCGCCTGGCTTACAGGCTGCACCCAGGGTAACTTTGCAGGGGAGGAGGCCGCTCAGTATTACGCGGCTGCCATCAGTTACATCAGCAAAAGCCATTTCATCCCCCCTTTACGCCGTTACCGCGCCGTCCAGGACTCCGTGGTAGCGGGCCAGGCTATACAGGTTGCCGAGGGCCAGAGCCACATACCATTTTACCCTGAACCTAATCGCGTCTTTGTCTTGTACGGGGTCAATCCGTTCCAGCTCAGCTATCTGGCTGGACTGGATTCCCGCAAGCCCACCCTCTGTAACAGCGCCGAACTTGACCGCGAACACGCTGCTCTGGTCATCGCTAGTGCCGTCAGAGTAAGCTCCAGCAGCTGTGGTAGATTCGGTATCCAGCACGTAGTCCGAGACGATGATGGGGATGTTGTCGTAGAACATCAGCCTGGAACCGAACTCATCTTTGTCAAACGTGATGTACCCTGCTACGGTGTTGATGCGCAGCGCACCAGAGAGCCTTCGGCGGGTGCGCTTGGACATAATCAGGGCATCGGGCTTGCCTGGCTTGATGAGGTCAACGAGCTGGTCAAGCTTTGCAAGGCTGAGTGCGGCTCCGTTCGCATCGCTAGCAGAGGCAACGGTCATGGTCGGGCTGGACGTGCTGACCAGGCTGTGCAGGCCGTCAAACTCTTTGGCGTTGGTTGTGGTGGAGCCGTAGATGAACTTCTGAAGGAACAGTCGGGTCAGCGCCTTGGTAGCCATCCGCACATAGTCCGACTCAATGCTCATTTTGTCGGACTTGGTAGCGCGAAGGAACTTATCCAGGTCGCTGTCGCCGACCATCTTTTTGAGGGTAGTAGAGACGCGGGCAACCGTCCCGCTGGACTCGGTGATTGTCTCGTTGGGGCTGTAGAAGTCAACTCCAGGCAGGGTGCTTTCCCTATCGTAGTCAAACGAGGTTCCGAGCGCAGTCTCAAAGGGCAGTCGGTCAATGACTTCGCGGCCTGCCTCAATGATTGTCTCTATAATACCCTTTTGCAGGTTCGCAACCGTATAGAGGTTGGCCTGGGCTAGGGTTATAGCCACGTTAACGTTCTCCTTGGGGAGCTAGTTCTTAACTCCCATTTCTTTTAGCCCATCGGCTATGTACTGAGAGGCTGTGCGCCTGGGCGAGGCAGCACCACCTCCAGCACCAAGGTCAACGCCAGGAGTGGCAACTGTCCCAGGTCTGGGGGCAGCTCCGTGTTCCCGCAAGTAGCGATGGCCGAGTAGCTCGGCCTGCTCTTTGCTGGCAGCCTCAGCGACAGCTTCTGGGGGCACGCCAAGTTCTTTGGCGATTCCCTGCTTTTCAGCATCCAGCTTAGCAGAGGCCAGGGCTGCTTTGTCTGTCTCAAGACTTTGCTTGAGCTGTTGCAGCTCCAGGCGCTCTTTCAGCGTTTGCTTCCGCAGGGCAGCAAGCTGAGTTGCCTCAGTTACCCCCTCTGTCTCCAAGGATAGTCTCCGTTCGTCCTCCCTAGCTCGCAGGGTGTCCCGCTCTTGCTGAGCAGCAACCAAGGCTGCCTCGGCTTTCTCTAGCTTCGCACCCAGCGACCCTTTCAGCGCCAAGAGCTGACTCTCAGGAATCAGCTTGGCCTGGCCCTGTTCGGGCAGCTTACCTGTGTCTCCCATGACTGCTGCTCCTTCCCAACGGCTGCGCCGTCAAGCAATTACTGAAATCGGATTCATGTAACTGCTCACATCAGTCATAGATATAGTAGCACATCGCTGCGTGGGTGTCAACTGGGGAAATAGTTTGAGGGGGCTAGTTTTAAGGCCCGCCCCCTCAAGAGCCTGTTACCTGAATCCCCCCGTGTCCTGAGCGGTGTGGTATTTGCTCGTCAGCATCACCCAAACCAGCCCAGGACACGGAAGCTCAAGCAACTCCTACTTTATCATACTCATACAGCGTTGTCAAGCAGTTTACGGGGGGATTCAGGTTACTGCTCCTGGACTGGCTGAACCACTCCCCAACGCTGTACAGCTTCCTGCGCCAGCTTATTCTGGACGCTCTCGTAGCTGTCGGGCCAGGTTTCGGGCTGCGGTAGGCTGGGTGGGTTCAGGCCCCATAGCTGCCAGAGGCGCCTGCCGCTGCGCAGAGTTGTTGTGTAGCCAAAGTAGAATAGCCAGTAGTCCAGCTCGGGGCTGGAGGCTCGCATAGTCTCACGCTGATTACGTACACGGGCTGTGAACGCCCGCGCAGTATAGCCCCGTGCGGCCAGGCTGAAGGGGCTGCGGGCAGCCTGGATTTCTTCCTGCTGTTCCTCAGTGAACTGCGCCAGGGTTGCGCGGGACAGGTTCAGGTAGGGCCGCAGGACTGTGCGGCTGACGCGCCAGAACAGCAGCTCCATCGGAGTCTTGCTCTTGGTCATTTCATAGTAGAACTCCTGGCGCAGAGTTGTGGGCAGCTCCGCCACAACCACCTCAATTTCGTCTCGCTTCTGGAAGAAGTCCTCCCAGGCAGCGTCTGACTCCAGCTCTGACTTTCCGGCTGTATCTGCGGGCTTGATGGAGTAGTAGTTCTCCAGGAGCTGCGTAACCATGTCGGTCTGCGGAGCAGGTTGCCCCGTGCGCTGTCTCCAGGCCAAGATTGCGTCAGGGCTGAGGGGCACGCCCTGGTTAACTTCGTATTCCTGCAGCCAGGAGTTATAGGAGTTGGCGTAGCGGCTCACGCGCTCGCTGTATCTGTCGCGCCATTCGTCCCCGCCGATTCTGCCTTCCGCCAGCGCCAGGTCGTCCGCAGCTTGCGCGGGGAGTTGCTCTCGGCGGGCATCCGCAGTCAACTCGTAGAACTCATCCTGTTTCATCATCACCCTGCGGAACTCAGTCGGCAGGAGGTTCACTGTAACACCTGCGAAGTAGTTGCCCTGGAGGACGCGCAGAGCGCGGCGTGCGCTGGGCGGAATGTCCGCTGCGGCGATGTCCTGCACACGCAGACCCTGTAGGGCCAGGGCTTCCTGTTCTTCCTTGGTAACACCTGTAAGCTGGGTCTGTGCCTCAGTCAACCTGTCCAGGTATTCCTGATAGACCTTGGGCCTGTAGCGGAACATAGCTATGGGACTGGTGGCGGCAGAGAACAGCGCCATCTTGCGCCGAGCTGTCTCAATCAGCGCAGTGAGCTGAGCTTTCTGCTCAGGCGTGGCGCGCGGACTCTCCAGCTTATTCAGGGCCTGTTCCATGGTTAGCTCCAGTCCTTGTTCTGCTACCAATGTCCTGAACGCCATATCTTCCTGGTAATCCCTGAATCTGTTGTGAAACACCAGGTTACGAACAGACTCCATCGTGCCTCCAGGGGAGACGATAGAGAGCAAGTCCATGGTGGTCTGTACCATAGGGGGAGTTGCTCCACCCAACTCCAGCGAAGGTGCTTCACCGCCGATTTTGCCGCCGCCAAATAGCTGTGCGATGGCTGTTCCGGCTGCCTCCAGTGTAGGACTGTAAATGCCGAACCTGCCTGCTATATCCGCCGCAGCAAACAGCGGTCCTTGGACGAACTCAGGATAGTCGCGGCGGGTTAGCTGGAACGCTCTGTTTAGAGCTGTGCCGCGGAACGCACCAATTTGGACATTGGGTAAGCCAGGGATGCCCAGGTAGCCTCGGTCTGTGCTTTTCTCGTAGCGGTTGAACGCGCTGGTTAGGCCAGGATGCTTCAAGCCCTCACGCACCATCCAAGGGACCACGCGGCTATTCCCCGTGAACATTACCCGACCCCCATAATTCATTATCCAAGTTTGGGAAGGAGTAGTCGGACACCACATCCGCCCTGTGTAACGGGTACGCTTCAGACCTCGCACTTCCTTGGAAGTCCCTTGGAGGATATGCGTCCTCTCCAGGCTATCTTTAGCAGGGTCTATGGAGATTGCTTTTCCTAGAAGGATGGAGAGCATCTGGAACGCGTCAGAGACATGGCCTTGGTTCTGGACAAAGCGGCCATCTGTATTGCAGCCCTCCGCCTTCCACATAGCATCCCACATAGCCTCAGCAGCCTCCTTAGAAAGTTGGGGCACTATCACCCGAAGGTCGCCCTGATAGACCCTTCTGATTTCCTTGGTATCGTTTATCGGAACGCAGACCTTGAAATCTGTATCTGTTCCATGCCTAGTCGGGACAGTCCCTGCCAGTGAAACAATCTCGTCCAGATATTTCTTACTGGACTGATAGATATAGGTGCTGTTCCCCGAGAAATACCCATCCGTCACGACCCAGCCAAGAATAGCAGCATCCCTTGGGGACAGGATGCTAGCCTTCGGCCAAGAGCCATGCTCCGCCGCCACCTGGATACGGTCTGCTCGCTCTTTCAGCTCTGGAGTAGTCTTGAAGTGAAGAATGGGTTTGCCGTTCTTCTCCAGATATGTAGAAACTACAGGCCAGCGATGTCTGTCGCTGGAGATTACGGATACCCCTCTCCGCTGGAAAGAAGTCATCTCTTTATCGTTTTCCCAATGGATATTCTTGTGGAGGAGTGGTTCCCAATGAGAGATACCTGTGTTGGTATCTAGGGTAAGGACCAATTCACCTTCCTGAACCTCGTCACAGTTCTTCCACCCCTTCTTAGTAAGTATCCTAGCCATGTCGGTAGGCACTTCTTCGTACATCCAGAACGGTATGAAGCTCTTGAAGAACATGTCGGCGAACTCAGGCTCGGAGAAGTTCAGATAGGCTTGGTTGATTATGCCCACAGCCTCTGTGTTGGCTCCATCCACGGCGGCTTTCAGACTGCTCACAGTTGCCTTGTTGTGCGGCTTGCCCACAGACTCAGACAGTTTGCTGAGCCAGTCCTGTATCTGTGTGATGTCGCTGTCTGAGACTGCACGATGGAACGGCAACTCCGTTGCTTGTTTAACCAATGCATCCACAGCCATAGATGGGTCATCCATACGCTTAAAGATTAAGTCCTCACGGAAGGCTCGGTGGACTTCGCGGAGACGCTGCTCCGCCACAGCAAGCACTTCGGGTTTAGCCTGCTGGTTCTGAAGTGTTTGCATGAAGTATGTAACGAAGCTGTTTTCCGACCACAACGAGGACTCCTGCGCGATGACCTGGCCCAGGGTGGGAGCATCTGTACCCAGGATGGTTGCTACATCCTGCGGCGACCAGGCTGCTGTTGTGGACAGCGGAGGCAGCATGGGTTTGGGAGTGTTGCCAACCTGCTCAGCCACTTTGTCCATTGCGTGCTTATAATTGGCTTTTAACCCAACAGCGGCGGCATGCATTTCATCCCAGGCTTGTCCTGTGTAGCTAAAATAGTAATCCCAGGCAGTCATATCGCCGCGCTTGAACTTGATGCCATTGGGCTGTTCTACTCCACTGAAGAACTGCTTGCGCCAAGCGTTCAGGTCAGCATTACCAACCTCATACACACGATTAATGTGGCCCCAAGCCTCGCCCGCTTCATCCAGGTTGATGCCCAGGCTCTTGCCTTGCTCAATAAGTCCTGTCCACATACCCTGGACCAAGCCGTTGCCCTCAACATACAGCCTTGTAACTGCTGCCTCGGCCTCATCAAACACAGCCTGTTTTTGGCCTGGGGGAAGGGAGTTAGCCGCACGCTTGGCACGTTGCGTAATCTGGTGGGCCATATCAACCAGGCCATCGTGTGTCCAGAGCAGTCTGGTTGCATAGTGGTGGATGTTTGTCGGGCTGATTGCGTTCATTGTTCCAGGGCTGAGCCAGACATTCTTAGCCTCGCGCAGGTTGGCGAGGGCAAAGTCAGGCTGCGAGGCTATGTCAATGGCAGCGGCAGCCCGAGCACGTCTCTGCAGGTCGCCGACAAACTTTGTATCAGCATCGCTGGCCCTGGAATTGAAGTGCTTAATCTCAGCCAGAGGATACTCCACACCAGTTTCCGTTTTTTGGGACTCGATAAACTTCTCCGCTCGGCTCCTCCAGGTTTCTCCGCCACGGAGGGGTTTCTTTGTCCCTGTACTGAGCATAGAACGGAAGAGCCAATCTGAAGTAACACCTTCAGGGAGACTGGCTATGGAAATTTCTTCCCTGGTCAAGGCCACACCTGCGTCTATCTTCTTACCAATGTCATTCAGGATATTGAACTTACGAAGCAAGAATTTGTATTCTCGGGATTCCTGTCCGCTCAGTCTTATTTTGCCCTTTCCTATCTCCGCCAAAGTGCCTGATACAGTGGTATCCATTGTTCCCCCCTCTATCTGGGGCAGTTTGTGTAAAAAAGATACCTCCTGCCCCACCTTGGTGGGGGTATTCCCTACGAACGCCACGCTGCCTGCGCGGTACGCCTGGCCCTCCGGCGAACGCAGCAGTGCTTCTACTACGTCCATTGTCTCAGGCGACACTCTGCCCGCGTAGCTGACCCGCACGCCAGCCCATTGAGTCTCGTCAAATGTGGCCCTGGAGACAAGATTAGCTACTTCTTTGATACCAGACTTTCCCTCTGCTGCATTGACCAGTATGGATGTCCGCAGCTCGTCTTGGATGTGGTTTGGCAGAGAGCGCAGCACCTTTGGCTCACTCTTCAGCAGAGTAAGGATTTCCGTGCCCTCCAGGGAGCGCAGTCGCTCGTAGAGTTTGGTCTGGAACACCGCGATGTGCGCTTTGCCCATCATCGCAGATGCATTGTTCTGAGACTGCGCGATAAACGCACGGCTGAATGGCAGGAACGCCAACCGGAACTGTTTTCCTGCAGTAGTTACTTCCATTGCGCCAAAGCCCAACCGAGTCGTGAGAGCCTTGAGTGAGTCGGGCATCCAGTCTGCACCCAAAGTAGGACCACGGTTCATAAGAAAGCTGAACGCCCCACGCTTGACAGTCTGGCCGACAGTGATTTCACCACCATATCCAAGAGGGCGCAGCATCCCAGCGGTCATTTTCTCGTACTTGGTCGGGTCCATGAAGCCGAGTCCTCTGCGGCCCGCCACGAATACAGCCTTGATTGCTTCCTCGGGCAGGTTCATCAGTGTGTAGCTCGGCACGCCCAGGCTGGCCTCGGCGAACGGTGCGATGAGATGTCGTTCAATGTATCGGTTCCAAACAGGGTATATCCCAGCCTCAGAGAACTTGACAATCTTAGACACAACACCAGCCGTGCCTCCAGCTTTGGCCCTGTAGTGGGCAACCTCCATCGCCGCCAGGTCTTTGACCTGATTGACCGCAGCTGCACCCAGCTTGTCCACTACGTCTTGCCCGCTGTATGTGCCCAATCTGTCCAAAGCTACATCAAATGCCTTCGTGGAGTTACGTAGTGCCCGCTCCATATCTCCAAGGGCTACCGGAGTCTTGTCCGCCCGCAGCAGGTCCAGCGCGTCTCTAGCAGCAGCCAAGTAGGTTGGGTCATCTGCCTGACCCCGTGCCAGAGCTTTCACCATTGTCTCCAACTGGTCGTGTACAGGGGCCAGCTCAGCTACCTGCTCCAGGTACTTATAACGCACCATGTACTCACGGAAGTTAACCAGATTGGCTGCACGCCGTAGCTCTTGCCCTATGCCAGCAACAGAACGGCCTTTCAGTCCAGCCCTGGCTACCTCGGACAAGTACTGGCTCCCAACATGCGCAGCTATGCTGGCTGTCTGCTCCACCGGAAAGACAATCTTCCAGATGGCATCCCCAAGAATCTGTGCCTCTGGGGTGCGGCCTTTCTGGACTGCTAGCATAGCGCGCTCTGTGCCACCCAGCTCCCGAATAGGCTTGTTCCCGCTGAGAACCTCAAGAGCGCGCTGGTACTGCGGGAGGTTGCGGCGCATCTCTCGATTGGCTGCCATGGTCTGTTCAAAGGGAATGAAGTGAGCAACCTGGCGGACTGCTTCACTGCCTGTGTGGTAGAGTTTGCCTCCCAGCCTGAACGGACTGTTGGCCGCAGCTATGTACCAACCCTCAGCCACGCCGAGGGCCTTGCCTGCCAGCGGTATCTTGCCCAGTAGTCCAAATCCGACTACGTTGAGCGGGTCGGCAATAATCTCAGCCAGCGCCTTCTCCCACCACGGAGCTTTCCAGTTCTCCCAGGCTTTTTTACTGGCCTGGAGACTGTTATAGCCCGCATCCTTATACAGATTGTAATCCTGTTCCATTTCATCCGTGCCAGGGGTCAGCATCATCTTACCCTTGGCCGCTATGGGGATAACCACGTTGCGGTTCCACCAGTCAAACGGAGCCAGAGCAGTCTTGGTAGCGAACATCGCTCCACTGACAACTTTGCGGCTAGCCCTGCTGAGCCAACTCTGTTCTGCTTGGCTGTTGTGCTGGTCAACCTTGCCGCGGATGTTAGCTAACATAGTTGCTCGGTCAGGAGGCTCTAGAGGCTGCTCAGCTTCCATCATAGAAGTGGGCGGTCTGACTGGTTCAGGCGGCGCGGTCTGGTTAAAGTCAGACGGTTTGGGGCGACCTTCGGAGAACATCCTGGGTTTACGGGGGGATTCAGGTAAACCCTCCGCCACAGGCTCCCCCTCCAGCCCAGGTTCGGGTATGGCTCTGCGCACAGCGGGCACACCCAGGCCCTGCCGCAGTTCTTCCTCAAAGCCGTCAGTTTCGGGCAGCTCCGGCTGTGTGGTTATGGCTTTGCGCCCTGGTAGTGTTGACATTAGCTGCGTTCCTTGCTAACCTGAATCCCCCCGTTCACTACGCCTGCTCCCGCTGGTATACTGTTTCTGGCGTAGGAACCTCCACAGGTTGGGCAGGCTTGGCCCCTGTCGGGCCGCTCCAGGCAGGCCGCACCAGGTCGTGAAGGAACGCTGTGCCCAGGCTGCGCACCCATTCCTCAAAGCTCATGTCCTGCGCGTGCTCGCCCTCTTGCCACAGCTCCCAGAGGTCGTCCGCGCTGCCTGCCAGGTCTATTGCCATTTCTTTGTCCACGAACATCTCTCCAGCAACCTTTATCATCGTGCTGCGGGCATTGGTCTTTCCTGTAGTCTGTGCCCGTTCCTTCTCTGCTGCTTGGCGTATCCGAGAGCGGTCTGCTGCTTTAGCTTCCAGGGTCGGACCGAATGTCTTGGTTCCAACCTCAGTCCACCACTTTGCCAGGTCAGTATAGCCCGATGCCTGGAAAGAGGGGAAGATTTCGCTGTCAAACTCCTCTCCCACAATGGCATCAGCGTCAGCCGCGTTTATCTTGAGCCGCCCAATGATGTCTGTCTTGATACTCTGTCTGCCTGCTGCAGCCTGAGCTTCCTGTGCCCGTGCCGTCTCAGTCCGCGCCAACCCAGCCTCCGCCTGTGCCTGCTGCTTCTGCGCCTTGCGCATAACATCCAAGCGTCCGCCTGTTTGCTCAGCTATGAACGTATTTGTGTCTTTGCGCCCAGAGAACAAACGCTGCTTGTATAGTTCGTGAATGTCGGAATCGGCCAGGTTGTCTGCGTAGGATAAGGCAATGCCTGGCTCTATGCCCTGGGCAATCCAGGCGTTAGCTATGACAGAGCGGAAGTAGCTGACGTTGCTTGCTCCTGTCTGGTCGGCCAGCGTCAGCCGCTTGGCGTTGCGTTCAGCCTCAGTCAAGCTGGCCTCATACTCCTCCCACGTTGCATAACCTGACTTCCTGAAGTCTGCCACGCTGCTCTGGAACTCAGGGGAGTTGCGGATAGCAGCGAGAGCCATAGGACTACCATTACCAGTCAAGTCAACCATAAATGTCATTGCCTTTGTCTCGGAATCCTTGTCCCTGACCCCGACCATCCTGCGAGCGTAGTCAACATCTTCGCTGATGTCGTAGTCCTGCACAAAGTCAGCTACGCTCAGCGTAGGGTTGGCCCGCCGCGCTTCTTCCCAGGCTCGGGCAATGCGCACAGCACGGCCAACCTGAAAAGCCTTAACGCCACGCGTTGTGTCCAGCTCAAACTCTGGAAATGCGTCCGAGACTTTGCGCACAACTGCCCGTTCAACCGGATTAAGCTCCGGCTCTGCTTTGTAGAAATTGCTCACGTCCTGTTTCAGCTCGTGGTCGTCAGACAGGTTGACCCAGAGCCGCTGGGCCATCCTGAACTCAGCTTCTTTCTCCGGCGGCACAGTCTGCGGCAGACCGCCCAGCAGCGCATTTTTGCCATAGCTGGGCATCTGCCAGAAGAAGTCCTGGATGTCTGTGCTGACCTCTGCTAGCTTCTCTGAACTGACGCTGCCTGTATCATAGGTCAGACGCGTTGTCTCTGTACCATCGGGAAGGAACTCAGGAGTTGCAGCAACGGCTCCGTGTAACAGTCCAGCAAGAGTATTGAAAATGGCTGTCCCGCGCTTGCCTTCAAGTGCTAGGGGTATAGTATCCTCTATCTGACCAATACGCTCAGTAGAACGCGGCGGAGCAACTGGAAGAGGCCCTGGTTTCTTTGTGGCTGGGGGCTTGGGGACAACTGGCTTCCAGAGGCCGGACACTCCTGGAGCTGCCGGAGGAAGCAGTGTGGGTGCATACTTGGTGAAAATTCCAGCCAAAGCTGCCTTGTTTTCAGGGGTCAAGTCCAACTCCCCCACAGCGGCAAAGTTCCCGCCACCCAGCTTGTAACTTTCAACCAGTGTGGCAATGTCAGAGTCGGTAGCATTGGGAAAACGCAACCGGACTTCCTTGGACAGCTCTCTAACAGCAACCTGTTCCTTCGCAGACTTTATTTGCTCTGGGGTTTTTCCCACTGAAGGTGCTCCTGG
>Ga0208957_1001075_pt1 | contig 15499 bp, 17 predicted proteins | sample RifOxyA1_FD_184029 | JGI IMG/M metagenome (GOLD analysis project Ga0208957, IMG submission 184029) | Groundwater microbial communities from Rifle, Colorado - Rifle Oxygen_injection A1 (SPAdes) | ecosystem: Environmental > Aquatic > Deep subsurface > Groundwater | place: Rifle, Colorado, United... | reverse complement strand
TCAGCGCGCCTAGCGTACCGCCCAATGCCGGCAACGCTTCAGCGATGTCTGAGAGAGCAAAGGGTAGTTTCACCTCGCCGACAGTTGGACCCATTGGCGAGCCGAGGCTAATGTCACGAGTGAAGGCCGGTTGCTCAGAGACGGACTCAGCGCCAGCTAGTGCGCCTGCGCCAGCAGCAGGAGCAGCATTAGATAGTGCGGCTCTAATCTCTTCCTCAGTAGCGTCATCGGGGAAAGTGTGGGTCTGACCCTCGAACGTAATAGTCTTGGGCATTACTGCCTCGGGACCAGTCTACCGCTAGGGTCACGAATCCATTCAGTGCCGCCGGCAGGAGCTTCGGACTGGCCGTAGGTATTAGCAAACCCGCCCAGATACTCTTCGAACTGTGGACCAATACCCAGCACACCAGCCTTCGCTCGATACTGCTTTTCCCGCCGCTGTGCTGCTTGATCCCAAAGGGAGGCAATCTCTTTAGTAGACTTGGCAAGTGCGACTGCCGCATCCGGGCTCATCACTCGGCCCTGTCCGATACGGGCCAACTCATTACCCCACTGCTGAATATAGGACTGCGTAGCTTGCGCAAGAGACAGCTCGCCTTCGCGGACAGCGGATGTGGGGTCTAGATTTTTAACGAGAATATATAGGGCAGCAAGCTGCTTGGTCGCGTCGGCAGGACTGGCAATCACGCTATCGGCAATGGCTTTGATTGTGGCCCCTTGACCGGCTTGCTGCATCACTGTATCTTTTTCAAACTGAGATGTGGTCTGGTTGAGAGTCCGCTGAGTTTGGGGAGACATTGCTCCCGGTTCTCGTGTAGACACTGGTGGGGCACCTTTACGACCGCCACGTGCTCGCGCTTCCGCCTCTGCTTCAATTTGAGCAAGGTTGGGTCTTTGCTGACCACGCTCTTGAGCTGCAAGGAAGCTTGCAGGATTCGGAGGAGTAGTAAGCTGCCCGGGTTGGAAGAAGGGCCGAAGCGCCTCAGGCATCTGCCCAACCATCTCAGGAGTGACTTCAGTAGCCCCCTTCGCCATCTCAAGCTGACGGGCCTGCTGAATTTGACGAAGGAAGTCTCGACTCTGCTGCTCTTCGATATCAGTCCGAGACTGTAGCGGGACATCAATGGTTTGGCCCGCAACCGTAATCTTCTGAGTCTGCTGAGGAAGAGAGACTTGAAGGTCTACAGGTGGAGGAGCGGTAGTAATTTCCTGTGCGCTCTCAGCGGCTGTAGGCTCGCCCAGACTAGCAACCGCCTCTGGAGCCATTGGTGGACGAGCTGCCAAGTCAGGCACACCCTTAATCGTTTCAGTCTTGCGAGGCTGAAGCGCAGCCATCTTTTGCTGAATGTCTAGGAGGCGAAGTTGTCTAGCCTCCTCTGCATTTTGCATCTGCGAAGCCTGCTCCTCAGCGGCCATCCTGTCCATCTCAGCTTGCCGCGCTCTAGTCAGTTTCCTTTCATGAGCACTTATAAGGCTTTGAGTAAGACGGTCGAGCTGGCCCGGTACATCTACTCCACTCTGTCTATAGAGTTGAGCAGCGTTCTGAAGCTGGATAGCCATTAGTAGAGGAATTGGTTGAGAGGTTTAGTCTGAAGATTCTGGATTGCGCCAGGAACCTTAGGTTTCTGCATTGCTCCATAAGCACTTGCGCCACCGCCAAGACCGCTCAGAATATTGCCGAAGGTAGACTGCCCAGTCTGCATACTCTGTTGCGGACCGGCCGGCTGCATAAGCGCCATAAGAGTGCTTACATCTGGACCGCCGGTTTGAGAGCCGCCACCGAACGAGGAGCCCATTTGGTTAGTGGAAGATTGGCTAGTCGTGCGGCCAGTTTGACGCTGGCCAGTGCCGAACTGCCCAATGGCTCCTTGCGCTAGAGCTAAGTCCTCGCCCTGCCGCTGTCTCTCAACCTGGGGGATGGAGGATAGGAAGTCTGCAATCTGTCCTGCGCGAGCAGAGGCTAGAGGAGTGCCGGCTGCTTGCATTTGCTGCGCGGATAGCCCACGACCGCCAGCCATGTTCTGAACTTGTGAGAGCGCTCCCTGATTGGCACGGTTGATGCCTCTCAATGTACTGGAAATCTCTCCTTCAGTGACTGCGCTGGGCTGTCCGAGTCGGCCTTCGATAAGCTGGCGGAACCGCTGTTCCATTGGAGCATACTGTGCCAGAATCTCAGGACGATTGAACATATCCACATCTTGTACACCTCTAGTAGTGGACGTGCCCTGTGTGCCGCCGTACTGCTGACTGGAGGAAGTCTGAGGGCCGAATGGATCGTAACCACGAGCCTGAAGCTGCCTAACGATGTCTTGGTTGGCTGCTCCATACTGCTGAAGATATTGGTTATTCAGCCGTGCCTGATCTTGGGCAGCTTTACCAGCAGCATTACCCTGAAGAAGACTACCTATACCAGAAGCCACTGCCCCGACTCCAGGGATAGCGCCGAGAATACCGCTGAGGAGACCCATGATTATACCTTCCCTATGAACAGTTTATCATCCTAGTTTGACTGCCCAAAACAGCGGTGAATAGTTAGCACCGGCCACAATCTCTAAATCGGAGCCCTTGTCATGAACAAACTTAAGCTCAGCATAACTACCGGCTGCAACAGCTCTTAGTATTGTTATACCGACGTTAACATACGCTGCTGGATTTAAGTAGTCTGTTGCTACAACAGTACCGTCAATTAACAGTGTAGTTTGTCTATAAGTACCGGCACCGTTGTCTAATGTTTGAAATGAGCCGCCGATCAAATAGACTCCACTAGCAGGAAATGTGATTCTAGTGTTAGCGGCAGAATTATACATACCACCAGTATCAAAAGTTTCGACAGTCCAAATAATCGCTGTAGGTGCCCCGCCTGTAGAAATGGCTTGATTAGTAGTACGAGTCAAGAGACATGAAGGTTGACCGGGAGTGGATATGCTTCTACAGAAAATGGTGTCAGCTTGAAGAGCATTAAGAACTGCAAGACTGGCATGAACTTCAACTACTCGCTGAGAGATTGAAGCATCACCAGTTCCGGCCGGAGTCGCAACCACTAGCCCATCTAGAATCTGCGGAGCGTCTACATCCCCTCTAACGTTGAGACTACCGTCTACCCTCAGGTCTCCAACTACAGAGGTATCGCCAAGCTGAGTAAGTGTAGGGACCGGGTTGACAGTATCAAGCTGTTTCTGCTGCCCATCCATCTGACGCTGTAGGTCACGGACGGCAATTCGCAATTCATCTATGGACTGTAGCTCTTCGGCCACATCCTTGAAAGCATTCTGAGTATCTAGGTCGGCCTTCTGAGGAATGCGAATGCTCACGGGGCTTCCTGAACGGGGTAAATTTTTCTATATTCCGACCCTTCCTGATTTCCGCTCGTACTCATACGCACTCGAACGTTGTAACATTCGAAGCCTACAGCTCCAGTGGCATTCGCGCTGTCAGTGTAGAAAACTAGACGAGGGCGGTAGCCTTTGGTACCACGAGCTATCGGGACAAAATATGGTTTGCGAATATTAGCACTAACTGCAATACTGCTCGTACTCTTCAGCACGTCGTTGATGTATAACTCCATCGTCACGTCTTCAGCCGCGTTGGCATCAAACTCCACTTCGTACAACCACGTCATATCCCCAGGGTCTGAGGGACTGATGTAACCTGTATCGAGATACATCGTATGCTGAGGGCGGATACGGTAAGTGAGGTTAATATTGTTTAGCGTGAAGCGATTGAAGTTACCGGTGATGCGAATTTGCGCTTTGAGGAAAGATGCAAAGGATGAAGCATTGATGCGATAGATTTCGCCAATGGTGGGGATGGAGTAAGTGAAGGTTGTTACAGACTCAGTATTGCCATCTTTGAATAGTTCTAGTGTCGCGGTATCGCTAGCAGTAAATCCATGAACCTGTAGATCAAAGGCGTCCTTGCGAGCAAGTGGTTGGCCACCGTCAGTAATTGGGGTGAGTAGATAAGCAGAGATGTCAGAAACGTTATCAGCCTGTCCAGTATCAAGTTGCCACAGGTTGCCAAGATTATCGCCAGCAATCAAAGTGCCATTCGGCTCTTTGAAGATGGATTTGAAACTACCCACCTGACTAAAAACCAATCGACTCCACTGTTGAGCTTGGGTGGAGTAGCGGTAGATTGTGTTGGAGCTAGTGACTCCGACACCTTCGGGAACCAACACATACAGCATCAAATCATCCACTGCGGCACGGAAGCGACCAGTAGTAGTATTGATGCCAGCAATGCCATGACGATCCACACCCCTCCAGAGAAGAGAAGTGCCTGCCATTGGAATAGGCTGAAGGCTGCTGCCCGTTAACAGAATTAGACCATCGGCAGAACGATAGGTAATGGCGTTACCGTCTGCCCAACGGCAAGAGTCAACTGGCGGACTGCCAATATTCAATGGATCTGGATATAGGTCAATGAGAGTAAGATCCTCGCTATCATCGCCTGAGCCTGCTAGATGGATAACATCCTTTTCCATCCCCACATAAATCCCTTGGCCAGTTTTCACAATCCACAGGGGGTTGCCGTAACGAGTTAGGTCCAATACCTGAATACTATTGAAGGATGAGGGGGAACGGCGAGTAGAAGGGTAGACGTAGCCTTCGGAAGTGAGCACAAACATTCGCCCCTTCCACGGTCCTGCAATGCCAACGATGTTATCGGGCGGAACCATCTGATAGGGTTCCAACCGCTCATTCTCAGTCAGCGCGTCCATCTCTGACTTTAACAGTGTCAGCACTAGATCACTGGACGCATCCCCAACATTCAACGTGTCGCCCCAGGAAGTGATACGAGCGCGTTCATCCGCAGAGTTGAAGTTGGAACCGGCGGGCGTAGTCAGCTCATCGATAGTCATTCCGCCACGAACAGTGGAGGAGACTACGGCAAAGCGGTAGTAGGTATCTAGCCAGCCGCCGAAGAGGTACACCCAAAGTTGATCTACTTGAGTATCGAGAGAGGAGAGGATGGTGCCAGGAATAGTAATCTGTAGAGTCTGGTGGTTGAGGTTAATTGGATCACTCTGCTCACTAGGCGGCGAAAGTTCATAGTATTGACTGAAGTTGCGAACCGCTCTAATCACGCAGCGGTAGGTGCCAGTAAGTGTTCTAGCCCCGCCGCCAACGAAGATAGCGTCAGCGAAGGTGACGGCAGGTGCTGCCCCACGGCGGGTGGTGTAGATGATTTTGAAACCACGAACCGTATCCCAACCACGAGTGGCGGTAGAACCAATTCGTTTGAACTGACCACGAGTGACAGTCAAGTGTCCCCATACACCTGCATCTGAAGGCGGAGCAGATGTTGGGGCCGTGACCTTCCCCACCCCTTGTAAAATCTGCTTTACCTGCTCAGGAGTACGAATGCCTGTCACATCCTGGGGTCGGACTTCGGCCAGTGAAGCAAGTACAGACTGACTGTAGGCAGAGTAGCCTTCAGACTCAAAGTCCTTGATAGGAATTTCTTTCTTAGACTGGAGATTGAATTCGAACTCGAAGCGGTCAGTAGTGAAAGGGACAGTGCTGGAGTTGTCTACGCCGAAGATGACCTTGACACTCTCGACATCTCTCGGGTTATCCAGCTTGAGGTAAATATCGAATAGGTCAGTCTCAGTCCCTTCCACACCGCTAATGGTGAAGAAGTTTTGATCAGAGGAGAATAGACGTTGGATGACACCGCGATAGGTGGAAGCGTCAGGGAGCAGTTTGGTCGCCCCATTAGCAGCACCGCCAGCATCAGTTGCACCGCCGATAGCTCCACTACCTTCAGTAATGGTAGTGGCTGGCGATTCACTATTGTCGAAGCCTGCTACTGAGGTGGTAACGCTAGTAACTGCTGCTAGCGTTGGTGCAGCAATCGGTCTATTGATTCCCCAGTTATTCCAGTTGGTGCCATCGAACTTCTTTTTAGTAGTCCCACGAGCAGAGAAAAGCTGGTAGGCATCATCACCAAAAGAAATGTCTCCACTGCCATCAAAGATGCCCTGAGATGCACCGTTGATGTAGACCTTGTTGCCTACTCCAGTAGTACGGTAGGTAGTCCCATTTGCCAACTCCACAGTATGCAGGGAGTGCATACTGTCATCATCTCCGCCATCCAAAGTTGTGTATAGCAGCGAACTTCCCCGACGAAGATCAAGTGCGCCGATCTTGTCGGGGACGAGGTTGTCTGCTCTAAGAAGTGCTTCTTCAGGAGCGCTAATCGAGTCAGCATCTGGCATCCAGCGGAGGCCGATGCGCTCGAAGAGGTTGGAGACTGATGCCATTAGCTTAGTTCGTTATGGTCCTGAGTTGTACCGTTGTCAGAGAGACCGCCAGTAGTTAGAGACGTGGTGCCGTCATCCTTGTACATGGTGAATACCGTGGCCGTCTGAGTGCGGCGATAGACGAAACGCTGGAAGAGGAACTGTAGCATCTTGGCGAAAGAGCTAGAGTAGGTAGGCAATGCTGACAGCTCTGCTCCAGGGGTAATCTCCCACGGGTCATCACCGGGAATGATGACGAAGACAGAACCGTTCGCGGGGTTAGTTGCCCACGACTTGTTCACTGAAGCTACTAGAGTGCTACCAACATAATCAGTAATTGTACGGGCCTGTCCTGCACCAGTACCACCCACTAGCATAATGAGAGCCCCATTATAGTAGTCATTGGTTGAGGAGGCAGAAGCGTCAAGAGTGATTGTGGAAGCGCCACCAGCAGTAGCAGTATTGAACCTCATCACATGCTGACCTAGCACGCCATCAATATCAAGGCCGGTCGCTCCGCCAACTGCGGAGATACCGTGGCCCGAGCCAACGCCAGTACAGGCCAGTGCCGTGGTGTTACTCATCTGAGCCGCGTTGGCGACGATCTTTCCAACCTCTACTGAGGTGCGGATATGAAGCGCTACATCTCGGGCCGCTGCTCCACTGTCAGCAATATGAACCCAGATGTTCTCTCCGGCCAATTCAGCGGCAGTCAAAGTGATGGTATAGAAGGCGCTGGAGCCAATGCGGGTAGGAGCATTCGTACAATCAGCCACAGCCCCGCCATCGATAGTGATACGACATTCAGTCGTAGCCCAAGGGGCTGCCGCGCTAAGAAAGGTGTTGGAGCTAGATGCAGCGGGTGAAGCTGCCAAGAAGACAAACGCCTTCTGCACTCCATATACAGCGTCGTATTCTTGGATAACCATATGATCCTCTGCTGCGGCCTCTGCCGCTGGGTCTGTTGCTGTAGTAAACTGTACCACTGACCCGCTGGCGGGTGAGCCAGATGGTGTGGCAAAAGCTACAAAAGCTTGAACATAGTACAAAGTGGATGCGGAAAGTCCTGTGAGCTGGATACTGTAGGCACCGTCAGCGGACGCGCCCTGAGACGCCGTGGTTGAGTCTGTAGGAGGATTTTGAATCCCATACTTCCAATATACAGTTACAGTAGTGCCGGCATTGATTGTAAGCGTTTGGTTCGCGTAAGCAGAATTGCTGCCAATGCTGCTGACTGCTTCTGTTACAGTAGATGGGGCTCCAACCAGTGTGTTGAAGGATGTTGTACTGCCAGTCACTGTGGTGTCGTTGGCAGTTGTTCTGGTGACTGTCAATCGAACATCGTAAGAAGTTGAGTGGGTTAGTCCCGTGAGATTGATATTGGAAATGGCGGTAGTGCTATATCCAGTACCATCCGTTTTTGGACTACCAAACGCCGTCCACGTGCTATCGACCGTTCGCTTGTATTCGAGCTGGGCGGAGGTTGTGGACTCAGTGACGTTGGGCACATAGTTACAGGACACAATCGCGCTAGAGGCAGTGATGCTGGCGACTGAGGGAGCGCTGGCGGTTGCTGGAATAGATTGAGTCTTAGTATGAATGGTACTTCCGAAATAATCAATTCCATCTGCTGTCAAATACGGATACCAATCCATCACCACATCTACGGGAATATTAGTCGGGTTGCCCGAGAGAGAAGAATACCACAAGCCGCTGTCTGCCGTAGAGTCTGGCGTATAGACGTTAGTGCCATATTCATAGTTGAATATCCGAACGCTAATTGTCGCCCCATTATTTCCAGACCATTCTGCATAGAAGAAATACGTGCAGAATGATCCCGACAGGGAAACAAACGAGGTGTAGTGATTTTGGACGGTAATTGCCATCTATCGGCTCTTAAATACCAACACTGATACAGTCCCGCTAGCGAGATTGACCGCAGCTCCAGTTAGGTTGCTCAACACTACAGTTACAGTGTTGGCCGCAGACACATAGGCCGATAGGGTTAACCCGCTAAGGTCTAGACTGAATGACACGATAGCATAATCGCCAAGAGCTGCACCACTGACAGTCACAGTCGTGGACGCACTGGAGCCGTTGGCAATGGAATCAGGGTTCCATGTAGCTGTCACTTCTACCTGACCTACAGCAAGACTGTGGATACCCACTTGGGTGGTAGTGAGCGTGCCTCCGCTGGGGTTGCGTTTGGTACTAGTATCTACTCCCCAATCAACGTCCTCAGCGGCCAGTAATTCGTAGTATGCTGTAGCCATTAAACTCTCCTAACTTGTCGAACCGTAGGGATATGGTGGCTGCGGCATGCCTAAGCCAAAGGGCTCAACTTGCGCCACACCACCAAACCGCCCAACCCTCTCAGGCTGCATCTTATTCTTCTTCGCAGTCATTCTGCTGATACCCATTTCAAACCGTTGTGCGTAGTGGTCAGAGAGTTCGATGTCTTGTCCAGGCCCTGAACGGCGCAGCGCTTTACTCATCGCCCAGTAGGTGACGTACTTGTCATAGGCTGAGGGCAACTCAGAAGGATGAGACTTCAAATCTCTTCCTAGTCGGTAGACTTCTACCTTGATGTTGATGTCATCGGGGTGGATGCGAGTAGGACTGCCAAAAGGCCCACCAGCGGCAAACCAGCCGGTGCGGTGGCGAAGAATGCCATAGCCGCCAGTGTTATATCCATTCACTTCGGTAGTGACTATGTCCACCGTGGAATCATCGGTCTGAGTCATCGTTCCTGCATAGCCATCCACGGTGTCATAGACTGCATCACCTTGAGCCGCTGGCACCACGCGAAGATAATAGAGACCGTCCTTATCATGAATGTACCACTGCGGATCGCCGCTGCGAGTCTCATAATTAGGATCCAGCACTCTCATTTGCTGAGAGGAGATGCCTTGAAGATCGCGCTTATCATAGGCTACGCGGATGACTTCTACTGTAGACTGAGGGAGCAGCCCGCCGGGCACAGTGGCGGGAATGTCTTCTCCCGCCCCACCAGTCACACCTACAAACTTACGATTAGATGGAGCGGTGACTGCGGAAGGGCCTCGATACGTGCCGCCAATCTTACCGCCTGTCCCTAAGTTTCGCTCATGCTCAGCAGTCATGTGGAAGGGCTCGTCTGTCAGCGCCCATCCCGGCTTCTGCTCAGCGAGATACTTTTCTAGATCAGTTTGCCAGTTGCCGACACGAGGAAGGTTCTCAATGACGAAGGTGTCGAAGAGGGCTTTGGTTCGACGGCAAAAAGTGTCGTAGCCATCTTTAGCATAAAGCTCCATCTCGCTTCGAGTCCAGATATCGTTATCCAAGTCTCCAAGGCGATCCAGCGCATCATTGACGAAACCATAGAGGTTCACGGCTGCTGCCTCCGCTGCATACTACCCATCCTGCCAGCGCGACTGCCAACCAACCTACGATCAGTGAAGTCGGTCAAACTCTTCTCTCGGGTGGAATACTCTTTCCAATGGAGGAGAGCTAACTTAGTTTGGCGGTCGAGGGCAGCCATTTCATACAGCGCATAGTCTTCGAGAGCGGGAGTATGGTCGTATGGAAGATCCCCTAGCACTGCCTGTGGATGGGTGAAGCGGCCAGGGAGACCGGAGAAGTAGACACGGAGGTAACCAGTGTCAGTGGCAGACGGCTTTGGGTTTATGCCTAGCCAATGGATACCTCGTGTAAAGAACACCAGCGGTGCCCCATCTTCATCTTCCCAATTGATGTCTAGATCGGTTTCGGCCACAGGCTTCAACCAGTCATTGCGGGAGGTAGACCACACGCTCTTGATCTTGACAACAGTTTCAGGCGTGAATCCTCGCAAGTCATAGTAGGTTCGGCCCTCTGCCAGTGGGACAGTCACGTATCGCTCATAGAAGCCAGTAGCTTCAGCCAACGTCTCCAGCCCCTCATTGATGAAGAGGCGAATGTCGGCATCAGTGTAACGAGTGGACGAGCCTCCAGACTCAGCCTCATACCTAGTTCTACAGTGGCTGACTATCTCACTAACAGGAATCATTTACGCCCTCTACGTCTATTCTATCGCGAGATAAGGATATTGGGCTCAATCACTTCAGTCCAGTCCTGCTCGCGCCAGTCTTCAGGCCCGTAGTTGATGGACTTACGATAGAGCTTAGTGTCACGCAACACTTCATAGCTGACTACGTATCCAATTCCTTTTGGTCCCTCGTAGACATCTACCCAGTTCTCATAGCCGGTGGGCGAATCTATCCAATTCTTACGATCTGCTACATCTGACGGTTTCCCGCCACCTCGTAGCGTCTGGAGGGGGAAGCTGCGGTTCTTCTGTAGGGACTCGATTAAGTCAGCGTGAGCGTAGGCAACAGGATCCTCGGGATCGGGACGAGGATCCGCCTTACGCCCCAGTAACTTGTCCCACAGTTTTCTAATCATTAGCTACCGTAGAAGAGGCCAGCGCCGCCATTGTAAAGGTCGGTGCGCTCATCGGTGGTGAGGACGCGGGACCAGATTCCAAGCTCATCAACCGCTCCATTACCATAAATTGACCCGGCTAGTCTTACTACATTAAAGTCCTGCGTACTAGCAACCGGCCCGTTTGACAGTGCCGAGCCCGCCGCAATTGTTCCACCGTTCATTTGAACGCGAAGCTTCTTATCAGAGGAGTCATACCACATGACACAGAAGTTCCACGTTCCTGCTACTACCGACGTTGTAATAGATGGTTCAGAGAATCCTGCTACAGAGTCAGTAATATACGCATGAAGTTTATCCGCAGTATCAAAGTAAAGCTGGTAAGCGCCGTTACCGGACGTTCTTTGAGACACAATCGCCATGTTGGCCCCAGCAGTTGTTCGATATACCCAAGCGGCGAAAGTTTTATCTCCATCTATGGATAACGCAGCGCCGTCATCTACATGACTCAAATATTCACTATTAGCCGCCACAAAACTTGCCGCATCATTGAAAACGCCCGCAACGCTAGTGACTGTGTTATTGTCAGTTAGATGATTCGTCCCTACAGAGTCAGCCCGCGTGCCGCTGGCCTCATCCAATGTCCAATAGGAGACTAGCCCATCAGTCAGAGTAGCGTGACCGCCAAAGGGGCCGCTCGGACCAGTCGCAGTCCAAGCCTTAAGTCTGATTGACAACCAGTCTGCTAGCCGCACGATTAGTAGAGCGCGTAGACTACAGCAGTAGTGCCAGTGGCTCTAACTCGGACTGGACGAAGAGGGTGGTAGCCAACCGCCGCCGCTGCCATAGGCATGATGTTGCCTAGCGAGTCCTCGACACTCAGGGTTCCGGTCACATCCACATACAGCCCACGAGGACGGGAGATGTAGGCTGTATTACTAGGGGTGACCAGTCGCCACTCTACAGCGGGGCCGCCCTCGCCATTCCCTGTCTTATCTTCCCAATCAGCCATAATGGGCCTAGCCTAAGATACCAAACTTATCCCAGTCTGGGGCTTTGTCGAAAATCTTCAAGTCGTCGTAGACTTCCTCAGCTTGTGCCTGAGTCCGCTTGCCATAGATAGGGGTTGAGGCAGTTAGAGTAGTAGTTGGACGTGAGCTACCATTCGGCTGAATGTAGGTCTGCTTTGCCCGACCATCGGACCAATCGTACTCAACGATGTCATAGGGGCGACGCACAAATACCTCGGACTTCTGTCCGGTGGCAGTAGTGCGGTTATTGCGCAGTTCCTTAACGAACACTGCAAATCTACGAATCTTAGCTTGGGCGGTTCTAGCCATAGGGATAGGTCTCCTTCATCTCCTATGACTATGATACCGCAGGTTTTACTTACTACCCCAGTTCGGCTCCAACGGCCTCGACTGTATCTCTTTGGATTCAAGAGTGATATTGAGGGCTCGGAAGTCTACCTCCCAGATAACTTGTGGGTCGGCAGTGTGGCCTACTTGGATGCCGGTATCTACGTAGAGCTGAATGCCTGTTTCCTTAGCTTGATAACAGAAGGATATGTCTTCGCCATAGCCACCGACATCGCGGCGGTCAGGGAACCAGCCCTCACGTTTGCTGAAGGTGGGTAGGTTGGCAATAGCGTTGATAAGCTTGGAGGATGTCCAGACGAAGCCAAAGCCGCAGGCATCTAGAGAGATTATCTGGCTGGAGGGGTAGGTTACGCATTGGAGGTACTTGCTTACCTTAGCATCCCAGTGGTAGATGACGGGTAGGAAAGGCGTTGCCCGTGCGTGGTAGACACCAGTGACAAAGTCCAGACTGTGAGTCTTAGCAGTAGTCAGTAGGCGGATGATGGCGTCATTGGGGACACGAATATCCGAATCTACCCACACAATGCCATCAGCGGCAGCGGGATTCTTTCTCAGCACCCCGGCTGAGAGGTTGCGGGAGAAGCCATAGCCGAGGCGGTCGTTGGAAGCGTCGCCAATCCAATGTAGCCCCTGTGACGAAGCGCTCATCATTGCCACCCGCAGAGACTGGGCACAGAGCGGATCAACACCGCCATAGGTTGGGGAGACGAGAATGGCGGTCATACCTTCAAGCGGCTTCATATTCAACCTCTGGTGCAAGTGGCACACACGGGGAACTGTGCGGCTTTATTTAGTGAGTGTTGCTCACGGAAATTAGTGTAGAGTTCGGAGTTGTAGGCTTCTCTGACAGTCTGCTTCTTCAGATCGCCAAACTGAAAGCCCTCGCCAGTAGGATCCACGCAGCAGGTGGTTATGATCCCATCCCAGCGAATGAAGATATTGGAGACCGCCCGCACACAGCAGGAGTCGGCATCGAAGGTGCGGATGGTGCGGTTGGCTCCAGCCCAGTTCAACTCGCGGATAAGCTTGACATGACCACCGTATCGCTTCCAACCCCAGCGGCGAACAAGTCTCATACCTTCAGATAATTTGAAGGTATCGTCATTGGTAACTGCACGAACCTCTACATCCAGCCCACGGTCAATGCAGTGCTGAATGTTGGCAACCACAATATCGAACTTGCCCTTCAGTCCCATTGTGGCTTCATGCTGCTCAGGAGTGGCAGCATTGAGGCTGATAATGAAGTGTTTGACTCCGGCAGCTACCAAAGAATCTACACGCTTTGGGACGAGGTAGACGCCATGAGTGGTTAGTGTCGTGGTAAAGCGATTACCCTTACTCGCGATGTATTCGTATCGTTTGTCAAGGTGACGATCCAGAAGCGGTTCATTTAAACCATTAAGTCTGACATCATGGATTTGTGGAATGGTAACTAGCTCGTCAATAATCTTCTTGAACAGCTCCATATCCATAGTCTCGCCAGCCCGCCAGCTAGCGTACTTGGGGTAGGGGCAGAACCGGCAAGCGGCCGAACAGGTAGTGCTGGTCTCAATGTCTACTTCGATAGTCGGCTCTACCATTCTGTGATCTCATCATATGTCTTTTCTAACTCGTTACAGACATCAATCAGCTTACAGGCATCGTCCCAATCAAACGGTTCGGAACCAGTAGCCAGCAGAATACGCACTCCTTTGCAGGTCCCGCGTCGGAGCCAAGTGTCGCCGTTTGGCTCACGTTCTAGATAGAATATCGGTTTAAATTTGGGTGTCACCACGGTCGCTCCGGTCGATAGTCCTTCAACATATCCATCAGCCCCTTCCACCCAATCATCGCACTCGCTCCATTAGCATGGACGAACAGTGGCTGACTACCAGTAATCTTGTTCATCAGCCTGCCGTCCTTTACCGCAAAATCGCCATTCGCGGCTTGAACCAATGACTGCGAGAGACGGCATTGGGTATCCAATGCACCATACCCACTGAGATAGAGATCGGTGAAGAAACGTTGATCATTGTCTTTGGATAGGTCGTGGACATCGGCGGAGTCATCAGTGATTGGGAAGTGGGCCATTCCATACTCTATTGCCTCTGCAATTGCGGACCCGAGTCCAGCGGGGCCAGTACCATTGACATACTTCCAGGGAGAAGAGAATGAGGCATAACGTGCCGCTTTTTCAGGATGGGGCCAGCAGGCTTTCTCTGCATGGAGCAGGAGCGGCTGTGCGCCCACGACATCCTCGAACTCCTTACGGGAGCCGAAGTAAAGCATATCCCAACTATCGCAGAAAGCGATAAGAGCATTAGGGTAAGAACGGGCCATGTCCAGCTCCCATTGAATAAGCTTCTTCCACGAGAAAGGGACGATGGGCTGGTAGAGGAAGTCTATGCCAGCAGCTATCACTTGAGCCTGTAGGTCAGGATAATAGCCCTTTTGACAGTCGGCGGCTGTGGCAATCAGCAGATGGTCGGTCACTTGAGTCTCCGTCGTCGTACGATGCAACCCTTGGGGATATTCCATAATCCACCATATTGGTCCTCATGATAGGAGGCAGCGATGGTCAGCCAATCCTTACTCTCTGAAACAAAGTAGCCCACTGTTTGAGCAATCACCCCTTCTTCTGCCCACTCCAATGCCTCTTCCCTTGTTGACCAAGATTTAGTACAGGAGCAACTGTCCATCCAAGTGACTTCGAGTTTTCTCATCAAACCCTCGTGCAGATCCGGCAAAGTGGATGCTTGGCCGCTTGATTGTCATGGTGCCATTCACGAAATTCAACGTAGCCAGCAGAGTTGTATATTTCCCTTATGGTTTGCGTCTTTAAGTCTCCAAAACTATATTTACTCAGAGCGTCATAACAGCACAAATTGCACCGTCCATCACGATGCACACTAATCTGCTCCAGCGCTCGCTTGCAGCATGAATTGGGGTCGAACTCAGCAGTGGTCCGGTTCTCTCCAGCCCAATTACGTTCAGATGTTAGTGAGCCATAGCCCGTCCCCCACTTGAACACTCCCCAACGGCGAAGAAAAGCATCAGCGTCATCACGGGTGAAAGTGTCGCCAGTAACTACTGCTCTGACCGTGATAAGCATGGACCCACGATGAGTAACCGCGTAGTCAGCGTTGGCGCACACCAAGTCGAACTTGTCTTTCAAACCCATAATCGCTTCATGCTGTGAAGCATTTACGGCATTGAGGCTTATTACGAGCACGTCCAAACCGGCTGCCTTCACTGCCTCAAAACGCTCAGGAATTAGTCGCACGCCGTTGGTATACATCTCCATCCGCTTATCGGGACAGACTTGCTTAGTGTAGGCGATGCGCTCGACGATGAAGGGGTCGAGCATAGGTTCTGCGAGACCGGCGAAAGCTACTTCGTTGATCTGTGGGATAGTAGCAGCCTCATCAATGATTTTCTTGAAGAGGGGCATTGGCATCGGGCGTTTGATCGTCTTTGAATTTTCCTTAGATGAGTA
>Ga0208957_1001072_pt1 | contig 15500 bp, 17 predicted proteins | sample RifOxyA1_FD_184029 | JGI IMG/M metagenome (GOLD analysis project Ga0208957, IMG submission 184029) | Groundwater microbial communities from Rifle, Colorado - Rifle Oxygen_injection A1 (SPAdes) | ecosystem: Environmental > Aquatic > Deep subsurface > Groundwater | place: Rifle, Colorado, United... | reverse complement strand
CGGACGGGAAGGTTCTACTCGCAACAGACCATCCTCGCGCCGATGGCGGCACATGGAGTAACAGACCCACAACAAACGTTGATTTGTCTGTGGCTGCGCTTGAGTCAGGGCTTACGGATATGCGTGCTACGGTTGACGATTACGGCAATCCTATGCCGTTATATCCTAAGGTTCTGTTAATACCCGGGGCGAATGAGTTTAATTCTATTCAGCTTCTAGAAAACACAGAGAAATCGGGGACGGCTAGCCGCGACATAAACGCGATAAGGAAGCGCGGGCTTGCCTCTCTCATATGGGACTATCTAACCGATACAGATTCCTGGTATCTTATGACAGACCCGAGTGAGAGACAGCTTATGTTTTTCATGCGTGAGAAATTGGGCTCACAGATGAAGGCGGCACCTGACACTACGGATGACGCTATTTTCCAATCTCGTTTCCGTTGTTCTTACGGACACGTTGACGCACGTGGAATATATGGCTCGGTAGGCATATAGCTTAGGAATAAATTAAGGGGAGAGGTTACGGCCGAAAACGTAACTTCTCCCCGTTGAAGAGAGGTGAAAAAAGTGAAAAAACATATGTTAGGTATTCTGTTGATGTTTATTCCCTGTGCTATATTCGCGGCTATTGGCGAAATGTGGTCGGTAGGAAGCAATACGGCAGGAGACGACGCCGCAACGGTTGATTCCAGCGGAAATATGAACGTTAAAAACAACTTAACGGTTACGGGAACGTTGACAGTTGATGGTGGTCTTGTAAACGCGCGAGATGTATTCAACGACGTGCCAGCTGCCAGCGATAACGGGTATTTTGACGTAGATATTGCGACGACGGCACTCGTTGCCGCAGCTACTACATATACCGGCACAAAGATAACACAACCGTATAAATCAATCAACGTTACAGCAGTTTGTACGTTTGACCTTGGAGTTGCTACGACTACGGTTGCGGGTTCGCTGGTTACCACTGGTGTAAATGCGCGTGGAGTACCTACTACCGAAACTCTTGCAATATCAACCACAAACGCCACCGGTAACGTTGCATGGTCGTCCATTACGTCGTTGGCATGGACAATAACATCAATTACTGGCCGTGAATACGCGATGAACGCTTCTTTGCAGGTTGGCCCGGGATTAAAACTTGGTCTGTCTAACGCGATAGCGGCGGCGGACGATGTATTAGGAGTTATGTTCGATGATAGCGGGACTACAACGAACGATACGACTTATACAGCCAGCACTACGTACAACACGATTCAGACGACAACGGCAGGAGATGGAACGACTGACAATATAACGGTAGTTTACACAGTTGACGCAAAATAGTTTCTATAGCACCACCCCTTAAACAGGGTGGTGCTATATGAGGTTACATTTATGGGACTGAATAGACGGCAGGGCGATTTAAGAAAAAAGAAAATATTTGCTTCTACGCAAATGCAAAAAGGCGGCGAATTGCCATGTAAACGTTGCGGTTTTTATTATCCCAAATACGGGGATGATGTAAAAAAAAGGATGGGTACGTTTGTATTATGCAGATTTTGTTATGATTCGCTGACTGACTAGGAGAAAAAATGAAAATATTTGCTTTATTTCCGGTATTGGTTGCTGTATGTATAGCTAACGTTTGTGCTTATCAGCCGACGATTGACAAGGGCGATGGTATTGATGGGTATGTGGTAGGGATTGATTCTTTTAGCACAAATACGATTATTTCAATGTCAAACAGTAATCAAGCTAACAATAGCGACTATATTGTGAAGAATACGGGTTCATTAAGCGTATGGTTAGATGGGGTGGCGGCTGTAGTAACAACCGGCGGCTCAGGCGCAGGTGAAGGATATGAGATAGAATCAGGCGAAAGCATAAGTGTTGACGGGCGCGTAAAAGCTGCATTATATGGGCGCACCGCGGTGGCTGCCGGAGCCGGTGAAATTTCCGTGCTGATGACATATACAACGAGGTGAAAATGAAAAAAATATTAGTTTTTATGCCGTTTTTTTTATGCGCTAATTTGTTCGCTATGGATGTGAATAAAAATGCCGTAAAAAAATCCGGCGACACGATGACCGCCAACCTTACGGTTTCCAATGTAAGCAAGGTTTTAATTGACGTTTCTGACTCTGACGCGAAAATAAAGTTTTCAGATGGTGGTGGAACGCTAGACAGAGTATTGCTTCGCTCAATTTCAACTGGGAATATCTACATGGGCGATATTGATGACAACACAAATGGAATTGTTTTGCGTACCAGCGGAGCAGATAGGTTAACGATTACACCGACTGGCGATGTTAGTATTTCAGGCTCTCTTTTTGGCATTGCGACATCCTCTACTATAGCAGCTTCTGCTTCGCCTGGTACCGCGGGCGATATACGTTGGGACGCCAGTTACATATATGTTTGCACATCCGCTAACACATGGAAACGTGCGGCATTGTCCGCGTGGTAAATAGAGGATATAAATGAAAAACATGAAAAAAATACTTCTAATTTGCTTCTTACTTACTTCTAATTTACTTCTAATAAATACTAACGTATTTGCTTTTACCTACGATACAGATAATATTTCCGCCACCGCTTTAATAAAAGCCACGAAGGAAGCGGCTCAAGACACAGATGGATATTTTACCTTAGAGTTTAAACAAATATCCAAGGATGGCATGAATGACTATGTAAATAATTCATCTGAATTGCAATTAGAAGCGGGCGATACATTTTTAATCAAAGACGGGAAAATAGACATACGCGATAAGTACGGGCGAATCGTTAAGAACGACGAAGATACAGTATTGAAAAAATATGTGCATGTTGGGCTACTGGGAATAGGTATATTATGGGGAATAACGCAAGGTACAGTTTACGGAGCCGCGGCAAGCGCTGGATTTACTTATATTTTAAGTTTGCAATTTTGAAAGGTGGAATATTGAGAATAATATTTTTCAGCTTAGGCTTATTGTTCTGCTTAATAAATAGTGTTTTCGCTCTAAATTTTGGAGATATTAAAGGGTTGGCCAGGGTATTAGCAAGAGATATATCTCCGGCAACAGGAGACCCGCGCGTTTCCGAGGTTGTTATTTCATCCTTTACTAACGCGGCACAAGACGAAATAGCAGGTTATACCTGGTGTTTGGATGACAAGCAGGCGATTACTATTGTTGCCGGACAACGCGAATATACATTATCCAGCGATGTCATATCCATAAGAAGGCTGACAATAGACGACGATAGAATAAATCCCGTAAGCGTAACTAAGCTTGATGACAAGGATGGTTCATGGGAAGCAAACCTAAGCACATCTTCGCCGGCTACGCCTTCGTATTATTTCGTTAATTACACAACTTATAATGCGCTTGTTTTCGACAATTACCCTTCAACCACAACCGATACAACAATTGATATTACTTACGTAAAGAAGCCGACACAGTTAATAGCTTCCACCGATGTACCATTCGATGGACAGCCTCGCCTTTATACGTTCCATTTCTCTATGGTTTTATAGTATGTATATAGACAGAATTAAAAACATGGAGAAAGCCATTCACATAGACGCGGATTATATTCCGTCCATGTCGGGGAGCAGATAAACTTGACTAAAAAGATTCTCGTACTATTTCTTATGCTGTTAACTTCTCTTGAAGCTTGTGCCGAAATAGGGCTTTATCCTATTTTTGATTTTTCGGGCGGCTGGTACACAAATGCGTCTCCAGAGAGAATACCCGAAAACGCTACTCCAGATTGTCTTAATGTAGAATTTGATAGGGACTTGGGGTTTACGAGCAGGAATGGAAGCATAAACTACTTAAATTCTGCCATACCTGAATTACAGCCTATACGTGCGATGTTTCAATATATACAGACGGATGGAGATAGGTACATTATAGCCAATTCTTCTTCATCTGTTTATTATTCCGTAGGCGATGGGAACGCTACCAGTATAGTAAGTGGGCTAAATAGCGCATATACAGACACTTACACAACTGCGCTGAATTATCTTTACCGTGATAACGGATATGACGACCCCGGCAAATGGGATGGTGCTACTTATACTCCGATAACAGTAGCAAATTCGACAAGTGTACCGAAAGGGCGTCTCCAGGTCTATTACAAAGACCACCTATTTAAAGCCGGAGTTGATGGCGGGCGCAGTACTCTCTACTGGAGTGTTGTTAATAAGCCAGACGATTTTGGCTCATACGGTTCCGGTTCAAAATTCGTGGGGAAAGATGATGGCGATGTTATAACAGGGCTACTACCTTTTGGCGATAGATTGATAATTACTAAGAACTATTCGACATCGCAGCTTGTGGGTACAGACGCCAATACGTGGCTTGTCCGTCCCGTAAGCAATAATATAGGCTGTCTGTATCAGTCTACGATGGCTTTATATAAAGGACAATATCCTATGTGGGTAAGCGACAGGGGTGTGGAGTTGTTCGACGGTGTTTCGCTTACACTTGTTTCAGAGCCTGTTGATAACTATATAAAGGCATTGAGACAATTAAACATAAATTCAGAGATATGGACACAAGACACAGCCGCAGACTGGGGCGCGGGCAGTGGCACTAATATAGATACTACTACATATAGCGGGAGTGTGGCTATAAGCGAATCAAAGGGATGGGGTGCTTTAGAAAAAAATATTAGTGGTGGTACAGCTACTGAATTAAACTTTGGAACAAATTCAATGTATGCACAGACTTTTTATTGTGATGGCGGTTTTGTAAGCGAGGTTCAAGTAAACGTTTATTCATATGGCGGGATGACGCTAAAGGTGGGTATTGGAAATAGCAATTTCGCATTTATTGCTTCACAAACCCGCACGTTCGCCGATGGAGCTGTTGGATACCAAAGCTTCACTTTTTCCACTACCACACTAACAGCCAATACCACATATTCAATTATTGTGCAAAAAACAGATGGGACAGACGCAAACGACTACATTTATAAATTTTCAGATGGTACTTATGCGAAAGGTACGGCATATACTTATAGCTTTCCAGGCACATGGACTCAATCCGCCACGGACGACTTAGGATTCTATGTATATGGAACAACCTTTACATGCAATGCGGCTAGTTATACTTCCCAAATCCTAACCGCTACAAGCTGGGGCAGCTGGGGGGCATTTACCGCTGGCAATACCGTACCTTCCGGCAGCGCAATAAGCTACTACGTTAAAACATCCACCGCAAGCGATAACTTCGCAAGCAAGCCGCTAGTTAGCGTAACCAATGGTGGCGCGATAAACTCTACTACCGGCAACTATATTCAGGTTATAGCGTCATTTACGCGCACGGACGCTACGGTTGTGCCTAAATTAGATGACTTCAATATAACATATTATCAGACTAACGGTAACAATCCGCAGGCAATTGCATACAAGGACGCTTATTACCTGTCCGTTTCCACTGGCGATAATAGCACAATAAATAACGTAATTCTAAAATTCGATAAAAACATGAAATGGACAATATTCAATAACCTTAATATGGGTTCCGCTTGTTTGTTCCGTTCCGATTTGATGATGGGTTCAGGGCAGAATGCGGGCATGATACATAAGCTTGATGTCTCCGGTATATACGCAGATAGCGGGAATGCGTACCAATCGTATATAACCACAAAAATACTTGATTTGGGTTCGCCGATACAACAAAAACAGTTTTTTTCAAGGTGGATAAATGCAAAAAATAGCGGAGACTGGAGCATATATTATGACTATAGGCTTGATGGTTCGACTGGCGACTGGACTACTGGTACCGTAGACCTTTCTGACAGCGACAACCTCATTTTCAAAAAACTTAATTTTGCAGACAAGCCAAAAGCCAATTATATTCAATTGCGCATAAACAACAATACAGTTAATCAACATTTTAACGTGCGAGGATTAAGCCTAATCTATGACACATTTCCGTTGGAGTAGTATACCTATTTTCATATTTATAATGCTTGCAAATATATGCTTGGCAAGCGATGTCCCATTGTATCAGTTAAAATCTGTTAAGACGCCGCAAGATGTTAATGCCTTAAACGAAACGTTATTCGATATAACGCAAAGCAAAATAGAATTTCATGATAGAGGCGACTCCTCATCCAATGATTTTGTTTTGGCCGACTTAACCACAGATGGCACGTGGCGCGATTTAGATTTAACCTCGGTTGTCCCCCTGGGGACAAAGGCTGTTATATTAGAGGTTGGCATACAGGATGACGTAGCTAACTCGGTAATCCAATTCAGGAAAAACGGGAATACAAATGCGTCGAATACTCAATTAGTAAGAACACAAGCTGCTAATATATTCATGGAAGGGCATATAATAGTAGCCTGTACCGACGGGATTATCGAATATTGGGCTACAAATACTACGTTTGGGTCGGCATATGTAAACGTAACGGGCTGGCTAAAGTAAGAGAGGTGATAACATGGCAATAGAATACGCAAGAGACGAAAACCAAAACATAGTAGGCACTTACGATACTGAACTTGGCATATTAGCGAGTTTCGTTCCCTTTGCTGATGGAACTACGCCTAGCTCTAATCCATCCAACGACAGGCAAGGTGCCGATGCCGTTAATAGTCAACCGCTAGTTGTTTCTGTTCGCCCTGTTTGGACAGGTAAGGGTGGCGGTGAGGACTATTGGGTTATTAAAGATAATGAAGGCAATACTTATTACAAGAATGGAAGAATGGATTCCCCGCCTGTAAATGTGGGAGATGTATATTCTGGCGGGAATAGCTTAAAAAATGTAAATATGAGCGTGGCAGAAATTGAGAATAAAGTATACGAGACATATGGGGTACCTTTAAACCACGACATGTTTATGAGTATAAAGGGCAAGGGTGAAGGCTACGCCAAAAAAATATTTGGGTATATCAATGAAGGAATACTCCGCGTCAACTCAGACAACGAGTTATATGCTGACACTTCTAAATTAACCGAGAAAGGTGAAGATGGTAAGTATAAATATATTGAAGTGAAAAATGGTAAACTCGTCGATACTGAATATATTAAAGGGCTAAAAGACTCTGGTTTGCTGGATGACAGTGAATGGTTCCAGGAGAAATATAATTTTGTTGAAGACTCGACTGACGGTACTTCTTCCAGTGGACAACCAGCCGAACCCGAAACAATACCTGAATTGGACAATTTAGTCAAAACTATAGAAGACCGAATAGCTAATCCCGCCGAGATAAACCCTGATTCTGTTACAAAGTGGACTGATTTTATCAATAAAACGCAAAAAACACAAGATGAAACAGATATTACAAAAATAAACGAACAATTCAGCGCGCTAGGCGATTTGGGCAGCTCTGCTAACAGGCAAGCTATTTCTGCAATGGTGGAAGGGAAAACGAATGAGCGTGCGTTACAGGCACTAAATATAGCATTCGGGGAAAGAAATGCACAGAATCAAGCCGTGGAGACAGGAATATCGCAACTGACCCCGCTTCTCGGGCAGAAACAGCAATTGAAGTTGTTGCCGTGGCAGCAGAAATGGGCTGAATATCTACAGAAACAAAGTCAAAGTTATGACTTAATGAAAACTTCTTATACGCTCAATAAACAGGAAGATATTGCTAAGAAGAATTACGAAGACATGCTTAAGCTCTATGAGTCTACTAAACCAGCGGAATCCAGCCCTTGGGATGCCCTTATAGGGGCGGGGCTAACTGCGGTTGGTACGGCAATAGGCGGGCCGGTAGGCGGCGCTATAGGCGCAGGGTTATCGGGCTTACTTTCCCCGACTAAAAAAGAACAGCAGCCCGCAATTGCAGGTACAACAAATAATGGAATAACTGTTACGCGCGGCTATAGCACTAACTAAGGAGTAAAAAAATGGCACTTGACCCACAACTGGCTATACAATTACTTGAACGGCGCAGGCTTGCAGATGAAGAAAGAAGGCTCGCGCCGGCGCGTGCTTTCGCTGGCGGTTTTACCACCGGATTAAATAACAACGTACAGCAGAAACAATTAGAGGCACAAGAAAAAAAGAAAAAAAGCCGTGATTTTATAGAAAAATTGCTAACAAGCTCAAATTTCGAAATAACTAAAAACACGCAGGACGCAAACGGGAATGTGGTAGAGGCGCCTATTGGGATGGAAGATATTAAACTTATAACTGATTATTACGAGCAAAATAAAGATTTGCCGCCAGCTAATGTTTATAATTTTAAGCGCGTACAAAAGGAAAATGGACTAGCCAACCAAACATCCCGTGTGTCATGGGAAACTGCGACCCCGACGCAACAAAAAGCGGCACAGGCACTTATACGCGGCGATATAAGAACAAGCGATTTAGGGCTTAGGGATAGGGGAATTATTACTGTACTTGCCAATGAATACGCTGCCATGAATAGCATACCGTTTAAGTCTTACGAGGGAGATGTAAAAAAAGGGATGGCGTCAAATCTGGCTACGGGTAAATTAGGTCTTAATGCCTTGTCGTTAAATACGGCATTAGGACACGCCAATGACGCCTTGACAGCTTATGAATCTATGGGTAATACAGATGTAAACTTAATCAATAAGCCGTTGAATTGGTTGCGCAAGAATACCAATGATCCTAATGTAATAGCTTTAGGCATAAATCTTAATGCCTTACGTGGAGAACTTGCTACCGTGTTTAAGGGTACGGCTGGCACTGACCAGGAAATAGCACAGTGGAAGGAATATCTTACCGAAGATTTAACACCGACTCAATTTTACGCGGCAATCCCGAAAGTACAGGAATTGCTAAATTCAAGGCTAGACGCGTTGGAATATCAACAAGAAAATGTCATGGATAATAAAATTGGCGACAGAAAGTTAATTTCTCCGAAGAGTAAAAAGATTATGGAGCGACTTAAATCTCCCGATAAAACGACGCAGCAAAACAATACAGCTAAGCCTGACAACTACGGTTACAGTAAGGGCGAAACGAAAGTTATTGGTGGTAAAACATATACTTATATGGGTAATAATCAATGGCGATAACTACCGAAGAATTACTCGCGTTAGAGAAAGCGGAACGCAACAAATCACAAGTCAATGCGTCGGCTCCCGCTAATTCTCCCCAAACGCTTACCACGGAACAGCTTTTGGCTATGGCTACGCCTCAAGAGAAAAAATCATTTGCAGGTTTTGGAAAAAACCTAGTCTCAAGCACGGTAAAACGCGCTGGTGAAATTGTGGCAGGATTGCCCGTAAGTGCGGCTAAAAGTGCGATTGCCGCGCCAGTAACAGGTAGAGTATTGCAAACGCCAGAATCGCGTGGTGTAGGGCAAGGTGCAATACAGGGTTTAACTGGTGGTTACGGTATGCCATTACTACGCAAAATGGTTGGACAAGAGGCAAGCAGGCAGATTCCATCCCCGACAATAAAGGAAAATATTGTTGGCAATGTTCTATCCCTTCCAGCCGCCGGCGCATTGGGTGCGGGCTTAATGGCTAAAGCTGGGAAATTAGCACCGGTAATACCAGCCGCAATTGGATACGCTATGAATCCATCTGACTCGCAAATAGAGCCAGCCATTAGCGGAAAACGAGCGATAGGTGCAGCTGCCGGATTGGCGGGACAGGCTGGTGGCGCTGTAATCCAAAAAATAGCGGGATACATCAATCCCGAGGCAGTGAACGCTTTAAGACGCGGTATTAAGCCAGGCAAATTTAATAAAAACTTTAACGACGATGCCGCTATAGCTCTGCCGATTATAAAGAAAGCAGGGGTAGAAGTGAATAATATTGATGATTTTGTTACCGCTACGGCGCAAGCTAAAACGAATGTGTGGGATAATATTCAGAATTTAATTACAAAAGCGCAAGCAAAAACTGAATATATAAACGAAGTTGGCGATATGACAAAAGCTATACCGAAAAAAAATTATATAGGCGGAAATGAAATAGCAAAAAAGATGAGAGAAGCCATTCCCGCCGCAAGTAAAAAATTATCCCCTGAAATCGCCGACGCTGTTGAGACGTCGGCGGCTAAATACAAAAACGCAAGGGTTACGGTTGCGGAAGCCGAAGATAGATTGCAGCGTTTAAATGCAGACCTGACAAGCTATTTCAAATCAAGTTATCGTTCGGGGTATGTTAAAGGGATGAAGGAAGAAGTTGCTTCGATGTTATCAGAGCGTAAAATATTAAGACAATCCTTATACGATAAGATACAAGCACTTACGGGAACGGACATTGCCCCTCTAAAAAAACAATATGGTGCATTGATGAATATACAGGACGAGGCATTGGGCAGGGTTAATGTTGCGGGAAGGCAAAATCCTATTAGCTTACAAGAAGCAATCCATACCTTATTTGGGGTTACACGTGCTGCCGGTGGTGATTTAACGGGTTTATTACAAATAGGTGGCGCTCAAGCAATAAAAAAATTAAATAGTTCAGACTATCTCATAAGAAAATCTGTTGAGAATGTAGGGGAAGGACAGTTTCCCTTTAATACAGTATCGCCCGCGATTGCCTCTGTAGCGGGACGCGGTACGATGGCGCAGTTAAATAATAATTATCCTATAGGAAAGACAGTAAAATCCCGCGATGGCAGACAGGCTAAAGTTACAGGATACGATAAGGATGGACATCCCTTAGTAGAAATAATAAACGCGGCAGTTACGCCGTTTAGGCGATAAGTTAAGCCCAAAAATATCATATTTGTACAAATTTGAATTATTTTAAGGCTAAAAAATATGAGATTAGACGAATTTCTCGCACGCCCAGCAGTTAATACAGCGCGAAACATAGTACCGATGTTAAAATCGGCGCGTAAAGCTATGCGCCTTGACGACTTTATAGCGGGCAACATAAATCAATCTATACCCGCCGCAACAAGCGCGGTACGTGAAGCCGCGACGCTCCCCATGCAAAGGCCTGAACGCTTTGTGCAACAGCCGGTAGTACGCGGCGTAGACACGATTGCGGGCAATCTTGCGCTAAGTATGCCAATTAGTAAGGCTATGACTAACGCAGCTACAGGGAAAGGCTTGCTTGAAACAATGGCGCGAAGCAGAAAGCCGGAATTTGCGCAAGAATTGGCTATGGCGGGCTTGTTTGGTAAGTCCGAGATAAAAACAGTATTCCGTGGAGACAAACTACCTGTAAGCATGAAACACTACGATGTGTCTGCTGGAATAAAAGCAGGTAAGGAGTTAGGTGGAGCTTTTGCGGAAGGTCCCGGTATATACTTCACTACAGATTTAAAAAACGCAAAAACATATGGACAGAATATAACACAAAGGGATATAGATATAGGTAATTTCGTTAGCAAAAAAACTCCTATATTGTCCAAGAGTAAGATAGAATCAATCCTCGGGAATATTGATGAAGAAACTATGGCTACAGCATTATCTAATTTTGACGAAAATCCCAACAATGCACGGAAAATGCTTGTTGACGCTATTATGAACGCAGATAATGCCCATGACCAGTTAATAAATATTTGGGCAGATGTTTTTTACCATCAGCAACCCGAAAAGTATATGCAAGCAGTAGCGCAAACAGGGATAAAGGGTTTTGAGGTACCAAAAGAAGGCGGGGCGGCTCATTATGTTGTGTTTGATAAAGATGTATTGAAAACAATCGGCACAACTCCCGGACTGTTACCACAAGCAGACAAGTTGAAAATATTCATCCAAAACCAGCGCGAAGCACTGGCTAAGGTCGGCGGCAATTCTGCCGGCGTAGAAAAGTTATTGCGCGAACATCCAGAAATAAGCCCAGAGTTAAGGGCGTTAGGCGAAAAGAAAGGGTACGAGGTATTGCCTGAGGAGCTTGAAAACAGGGTAAGGGAAATTATTAAGAGTAGGGAACAAATCTCAATCCCAAAATTGAACAGTACAGAGGACGCAATAGAATTTGGGAGAAAGAATTTAGGCGACAAAGACGCAATAGAAACTCTAAGAAAATTATACGAAAACAAGGTTAAGGAAGCGAATACATACGATGTAGCTAATGCTACAACCGCAGACAAAAATAAGATTATACGATTACATTACGAGGCGCAATTATACCGAGAAGCTATGTTTGAGGCGCAGGGGAAGGATATAGCTAAATCATTGAGGGAAAAAGGACTATTGAAATGAAAAAAATTGACGGGTTTAAAGTTTACGCGGTATGCATATTGTGGTTAGTATCAATTTGGTTATTATTTATGTATGAAAAAATATCAATTGACACTACCTTGATTGTTAGTTTCCTTTCCAATGTATTCATGGCTTTCCGTTCCACACAATCAAAAATAGAGAAAGCACAAAATGACATAAGTTACAATACGCACCATCAAAGATTGAAAACTTTTATCTAAAGGCGGTATTATGGGATATTGGAGTTTTGCCGGTTATGTGTTGGACGCAAATGGTGAATACGATATATTGATTGACAATACTGACGCCGACAATGTTTATGTTGGGTATGCCAATCCAGGAACACTAATAAGTGCGGCGGGTTGGAAGATAAAGAAGCTCCCTAAAAGCGGTACTATAGAAGGGGTGCGCTGGGCTAATGGGAATACTGACATGAACAAGATATGGGACAATAGAGCAAGTTATACTTATGCGGCGATAGCGTAGAAACAATGAAAAAAATATTATTCGTCCTTTTATTGGCTACAACAGCATACGCGGCAGACCAGAAAAAATTTAATCCGCTTGCACGCGACGGTTTCGATATTTATCAGCCGGACACGTATTCTTACAGGATTAAAACAAGCACTGACGTTGTTTTTACTGGCACAGGTGGTGTAACATGGGCTGACGGCACAAGACAAGCTACGGCGGCGAGCGGCGACGCGGTTTTGGCGGGGACACAGACTTTTACCGGTTCCAATTATTTTACTGCCCCTTATTTTGGCATTGGGACAACAAATCCATCATATGGTTTTGAGGTTAAGAACAGGCTTGTATTGTTCTCGTCAGAAGAAGGCGCAGGAAACCTTATTTTTCAAAACGCGAGCAAGAGTACTGACTCCAGTTGGCGGTTTCAAAAATCCTCTGGGACGATGTCTTCGCCAGTGGATGTAAAGCGCGGGCAAAAATTGTTGAGTATCACCGCCGAGGGGTATGCCGGAAGCGGTTATAATGAGGGGGCTGTAATCGAAGCCGTTGCAGAGGAAAATTTTTCTTACGAGTATGTCCCGCCTCATGCGTTGGCTGGCACATCTCTTAGGTTTTACACCACGAATATATCCAGCAATGTCCCGCTGGAGCGAATGCGGATTGGTGCGGCGGGTGATGTGGTTTGTAACTCCACGTTTACGGCAAAAAACGTGATAACCACAGGGGAAGCAAATGAGGGTTTAAGGATAACTGCAAAAAAACGACCAACGAATGGTTGCGTTGTATTTACTTATGACGATGGATACGCTTCCGTTTTCTCTACGGTTGCGCCACAATTTACATCCCGCGGGGTAAAGGGGACATCGTTTATAACAATCAGTTTACTGGAATCCGCGGCTACATATATGACATGGGCGCAGGTATTGACATTACAGGCGCAGGGCTGGGAAATAGGTAGTCATAGCCTTAATCATGTTTCATTAAGCGCTGCAAACGCGGAAGAACAATTATCACGCTCATATAATATACTTGTTACTTCTGGTGTTGCGGTTAAAACGCTTGCTTATCCATATGGTTCGCAGACCAATGACATCCGTGCCGTTGCGCGAAAATATTATACTGGAGCCCGCGCAACAGTTGAAGACCCCTATGTATATTTTCCGATTAAACGCTACGAGGTAGCAGCGCACTTATGTGAGAATCTAGCTTCATCCAATACTTACGTTGCCGCAATATCGTCCGCGGCTACATATGGCACTATTGTGGTATTTTATGCGCATGATATTTCACCGGCGTTAGCCGTCATGCACGGATATTTAATTGACCAGGCACAGGCTCGTGGGGTAGCTGTAAAAACGTTTTACGAGGCACTCAACGAATATGGTAATACACTGGAAACAATATATCTCACAAGAGGAGATACAACAGCCACGGCGCCAGATGGCACGCAATTAGGGAATTTCCGTGAGTTTCAAATAGTTGACCCGCGAACAACAGGTTATTTTTGGGCTGGATGGAGTGCGACAAGCGGTCGCTGGAAATTTCAAACATACGGGTCTAATTTGGAATTAAATCCCGAGGGTAATAGTATATTTTTCACTTCTCCGTTTAATTGCACAAAAGCGTTTTGGATTAACGCTTTTCAGGCAAAATCCGTGGATTATACAGCGTCCGCTACTACTGACTACAATATTTTTGTTACTGCTACCAGCGGCAACCGAATAATTAGTTTACCGTCAGCGACAAGTCAGGGGTACATAGTTAATATCCAAAAAGTAGATTCATCTACTAACACGGTTACTATCTCGCCATACCTAACTAATACCATAGAGGGACAATCTAGTTATGTATTGCGCAATCAGTACGATGGCGTTATGTTACATGCTTATTGGGACACGTGGCGTATATTATCGCGCAGTTATGGCAACAATGTAATTTCAAGCAATGCCGCCAGATTCACGGAAACTAATTACGCTGTCGGAGTAACAACACCGTCTGCTACAGATATTATGTTCATTAAGAACGGCAACATATACATTTCAACAGGCACGTCCAATGCATGGGATTGGCTAACTAAATAGGAGAATTGCCAATGACAGACGAAACGAAAGAACACCTTAACGCGCTAACGCTTGAAGTGCGAGCGGTGAATCAACGAATTGATGAAGTAGTATTGCCCATGCTAAAAGAGCAACGAAAATGGACGCATGGTGAGACCGGTAGTAATGGCGCGAACAAAAAAATTAACGATACTGAGATTAAGCTTGAAAAAGTGTGCGACGACATGCGTGGACACAAACAATATCATGTTAAATTCTGGCTGGTAGCTACCCCCATATTAAGCGGCATAGTATATAAGATATTTGCGCGATAATATAAGAAAGGAACTATGAACATAAGAACGCACGAAAAATGCCCTAATGACGGCGAGATTATGAAAGTAGAAAATTTCGGTAAAGATGGTTATGAGCTTGTTTGCAAGAAATGCCGGTACAAAAAAACGATTATGTTTCCATATGGACAGACAGGATTGGTAAATGGAATCACGGCAAAAGAGTAGTTTCGCCGTCGAAGACAACAGCGATTGCCCTGAATGTAAATCCCGCGGGGCAGTTGTGCAGTACGAATGGCCGGCAAACTTTGGTAGAACATTGAAATGCTTACGGTGTCCGTACATGAAAGATATTGATTACCAGAAAAGAGAGGCGCAAAAATGAATTTTATAAAAAAATGGGTGCTGGGCATGATTATCAATAATATAGTCAACAGGAAGGGGGTGAAACAAATGTTTGAAAAAATTAAAGCAGCACTTTCCGGGCAGAAAACCTATATAGTGGCACTTAGTGCCATTATAGGGGTGCTTATCGCATGGGTTAATGGTACGTTAACCGACGTAGAAGCTGTAAAAGCTATAATAGAAGCAATACTTGCTATTACTATTCGCGCAGGAGTTTCCA
>Ga0208957_1001071_pt1 | contig 15503 bp, 26 predicted proteins | sample RifOxyA1_FD_184029 | JGI IMG/M metagenome (GOLD analysis project Ga0208957, IMG submission 184029) | Groundwater microbial communities from Rifle, Colorado - Rifle Oxygen_injection A1 (SPAdes) | ecosystem: Environmental > Aquatic > Deep subsurface > Groundwater | place: Rifle, Colorado, United... | reverse complement strand
CGCCGAGGTGGGGTGCCTTGTCCCGCGCGCAGTTGGCGCGAAAGATGAGGACGACGATCTCGACGCATTCCTGGCTGATCTTGCCGCCGATCGATGATTTGAAATCGCGCGGCATGTTCTTGACCAGGTCGGTGATGACGTTGAGAAGGTCGTAGGCGACCTTGTAAATCGGCAGGTTGGTGTGGAGGGCCATGCTGATGAAAGGGCTAAATTATTGAATGGTTAATCTGCGGACGGCACGCGCGCGGAGCTCGGCGCTCTTGCCGCTGGAGTCCTGGCCGCCGTCGCCGAAGTCCTGATACCAGGCACCGACCGAAATGGCTGCGGGCTGCTCGCCAGACCAGTACCAGGTGCCCTCGAATTGTTCCTTGCAGTTGGCATAGAGCAGCGACTGTTCGCGGCGCGTGGGCAGCTCACCACCGATGCGCTTGGCCCAGTCCAGTGCGGCCTTCCAGTTGAGTTCGTCGGTGGGCTGCTCGGCCATGAGGATGACGTGGTGGCTCGGATCGCCCTCCTTGCCGACGATGATGCCGGCGTAGTGCTCGCCCGGCCGCAGGTCGATGGTGGCCTCTGGGAAGTGGTAGGCGGTGGCGGTCTGGGCTTCGAAGGCCGCGATCATCTCCGCGACTTTGTTGTGCTCGGCCTTGATGGATTCAAGGGTGATGCTCATCGATGCGCTCCTGAAAAAATTGATGAAGGGTTAAAGGGGCAATCTACGGACGGCACGCGCGCGGAGCTCGGCGCTCTTGCTGCCGCCGTCCTGGTCGCCGCTGCCGAAGCCCTGATACCAGGCATCGTCCGAATTGGCTGCGTGCTGCGTCGAGCTCCAGTACCACTCGGGCGCGAAGGCCTGTTCGCCGCCCTGATGGAAGGCCTCTGCCATGGTCTGCGCGGGGCTGTCCGGGGTGTAGGGCCGGGTCGGCTCGATGGCGGACAGGTTGATGCCGCTGCGGCCCCACTGCGAGTTCTCGTAGGTGGTCGGCTTGAGGTTGCGGTAGATGATCTCCAGCTCGTCCTGGCTGGGCAGATACCAGTCGGCGTGGCCGGCGATGCGCAGGTCGCGGGCCCACAGGGCGAGCGCGCTGCCGGCTGCGGCCATGGCATCGGTGTTGGCCAGGCCATCGTTCCAGGACTTGGCGCCGGGCACGTCCTTGTAGTCGTCGATCCACTCGGCGTCGGCGCGCTCGCCTTCGGTCTTGGGGGCGACGATGAGGGCGTAGGGCTTGCCGTCGACGAGGATGCGGCCGGCATAGAAGCCGCCGTCCATGGCAGTGCCGATGAGGGGGAGGATTTCTGCAGTGGAGGATTTCATGCGGGGTCCTTTTGAAAAAATTGAAGTTGAACAGCCATGGCCACCCATGCCAGGTTGCCGGCCACCAGCAGCACGCCGCCGGCAAAGCTGGCCCACTGGCCCAGGGTGGGGTAGTACACGAGGTTCCACAGGCCCCAGGCTGCAAAGAATGCAGAGGTAGGCCAGTAGACGCCCCGGATTTCGCGGTCGCGCCGCAGCTGGGCGGCGTTGCGCCAGGTGAAGAGCGCGCCGATCAGCTCGAAGCTGCCGTTGATGAGGTCGGGCCAGTTCATGGGGGCCTTGGGTTCCTGGTCAGCTGTTGGCGAACGGATTGCCGAAGAAGAACGGAGTGCCGGTCTTCTCTTTGATCTGGCCGATCAGGGTTGATGTGGCATCTTCGAGCACCTTGTCCTGGCGGATCAGTTCGAACCAGAAGGTCAGCTTGCTGTCGCGCACGCGGTAGCGCAGCCGGGCGTCGATGCGATAGGCATCGCCGTTCCAGAATACCTGCAGGCCGATGCTGAAGCGGTCGAATACCTGCATTTTCTGGATGGTCTGGGCATCGTCGTCCTGAGCGAAGCTCATCTGCACACCGCCGCTCTGCAGCCGAATTGCGCTCTTGAAGCGCATGTCCTGGTTGGCTTCGAAGGTGAGGGCCATTTCGAGCATCTGCGCGCCGGTGGGGCTGCCGTCGACGCTGGCGATGTCCTTGAGATTTTCTTCAATGAACGAGGCGAAGTCTTGCTGGTTGAAGGGCTGCTTGTTCTTGCCGACCCAGCGGTTCCATTCCTCGGAAAACTCCGGCGAGAAACTGGCTTTGTGGTCGCGCCAGGCGGCTGCGTCGGCGGACTCTCCGTGGTCATTGATGATGCCGGTGAATTTGACGTCGCCTGCCTTGTAGTTGGCGATGCACCAGATCGTGCTGTTGCCGAGCGATCCGTGCCGCTTGATGTAGTCGACGAAGCTGTCGGCATCGTTGAGCTCGATGGTTGCCTTCTTGCGGCGGGGTGCGTCGAGCAGCTTCTCTTCGTCGCGCTCTTCAAGCTTCCAGCCCGGTGGCAAGGCAATGCGCTTGATGTACGCATCGGGTTTACTGCCGATCTCGGTCGGCGCCTTCATCTCGCGGGAGAGAGTCTGGGCAAGGTTTTCGGTTTCGGTGCTTGCGAGTTCCATCGTGGTTCCTTATGCGGATTTGAGTTGTGCGGGCGCAGCCTCGGAGGCAGACGACACGCTCTTCAGGTCCAGCTTTTGCTGGTGCGGGTCGTCGGCAACCAGGTTGCCCTCGGGGGTAGCAAACAGCATGGCTTCCATGGGTTCATCGGCTGGCTTGGTCACCTTGACCTTGCCGGTGAGGATCATGGCGCCGCCGCGCATGGCCTTCTTCACGCTGATGGTGAGGTCGATGCGGCCGGACTTGCCGGACGTGTCGACCGCTGCCACCAGTTCGGCCAGCTTGTCGCTTGCGGTGTCGATGAACACGCCGCCGCCGATATGGCGAAGGGTGTCGGTAATGGGTCTTGCTGACATTTCAATGCTCCTTTGATGGCCTGGCTCAATGGGGCAGGCTTCCCGGGTGATTAAGTGGTTTTCTCCATCTGCTCATGCGTGTTGCTCCTTACCGAAACCAGCGGTCAGCCACCGCGTCTTCGCCGCGGTATGAATGGGGGTTGAATGGCGTCGAGGCTTCCCACGATCCGGGACGGTTGAGGCCAGAAAACCCGTGATGAAGCATTGCCTCAAGCAGCTCCCGCTGGGTCATCCCCCATTCGTCAGCCGCTGCGGCCAGCAGGTGCGCAGCCTCGCCGGAAATCGTCACGCGGCTCGGCTTCCAGCGTGAGCAGGTGTTTTCGTAGTCGGCAATTCGGTCCTCCAGACTGCGAAGGCCATTCAGTTGGGGGTGGCTTACGCGCGGGAATCCGAACACGGCTCGCAAAACGTAGATTTTGTTCATGCCAGCGACTCCCCAATGAGCTGCTCCACCACGGCCATCACGGCCAGGTTGAATCCCAGCCGGCCCATGACCGCGCCGCCCTGCACCTGGCGCAGCGCATCACAGCCGGTCGGCACCTGCAGCACGATGTGCTGGGCGTGCTTTTCCCATGCGGTGTCCATCGCCTCGACGACAGCGATGCGGCGCGCGTTGATTGCGTCCTCGTTCATTCGTCAAACGCCTCCGCAAACCGCTTCAACTCGCCCGAGCGCGCGCGTTGGAGCGCGTAGTCCTGGTACTTGAGCAACATGTCCAGCTCGGGCGGGATGGGGTAGCGCTGCGGCCAGCTACGGCGCACCTCGGCGCACAGTTCGGTGAGCCCGTCGATAATCATGCGGACCTCGCCCAACACGGCATGGCGCTGCTCCTGCTGGCCGATGCGCTGCGGGCTGACGTAGGTCAATCCGCCCTGTTCATTCGCGATGAAGTTGTTCATCCCCGCGACTCCAGCATGCGGCAACGGGCCAGACGATAGGAATCGCGCACGTTGTAACGGCGGCGCAGGTAGTGTGCAAACAGTCTCAGCATGATGATCTCCAAAGAAAATTGATGAATGATCAAATGGGCAATCTGCGGACGGCACGCGCGCGGAGCTCGGCGCTCTTGATGAGGATGAACTGGTAGCCGAGGTCGAAGCCCTGATACCAGGCATCGCCCGAAACGGCTGCGCGCTGCTCTCCCGACCAGTACCAATCGCTCTCGAATTGGGCTTTGCAATTGGCGTAGAGCAATGACTGCTCATTGCGGGTCGGCAGTGCACCGCCGATGCTGGCGGCCCACTTATTGGCCGCGTCGAACGTCAGAGAGTCTTCGTCTCCGGGCAACAGGACCAGGTGGTGGGTGGGCGTGCCTGTCTCGTCGAGGATCAGGCCGGCGTAGCGCTCACCGGGGTTGAGATCGGGAAGGGTGATGGTTTTCAACATTTCGGCTCCTGGTGGTTGATCGGCTCTTCATTCACTGCTCCCCTTGCCTCACCCTGCGTCTTTGTGATGCTCACAGCCTGTTGCCAGACCATCGGCAGGGGTTAGGCCCTGCACGTCTGCCGCTTGGGGTGCGCCAACTTGGGCGCGCGGCTACGGGGTGATTGCAATATAAGCCCGCTGTTTATTGTTGTCAATAAGCCCACTGATATTTTGTGGCACAATGAAGCCTCGCCCGACGTGGGCGAGTCAGATAGGGGCTAGGGATGGAAACGCCGCGAGCGAAAAACTGGCAGCCGGCCACATGGCGCGGCGCCACGCCGTATCACGCTGATACAGACCGAATGGGGGTTTTCTTTGATCTGCCGGACGGGCAGGTGATCAGGTTGGCTATCAGCCGCGAAAGCGCGGCGCACCTGGTTGGATCGATTATGGACTATCTGCCCGGGATTGGTTCCCAGTCGCTAATGTCGTCGGATATCCCAAGTGTGGAAGGATCGACTACGCCGGGCCAGTCGCAATGCCCGCCAGAAAGATCGTCCAGTGCGGCGTGCGGGGAGACATAGCCGGCGCCGAGATTCTCGTTATCGAACAGCACCTGCCAGCGTCCGCGATGGCACCTGATCATGAAGGTGCCGATGCGGGTGTGATAGGTGTAGGCAATGATCATGGTCTGGTTGACACGCCGATGGCGGAAATCACGGCCGCGGCGAATACGCCAAGAATGATCAGGATGATGAGAGCCGGGATAGCCGCCACGGCCCACTTCACCATGAAGTTGACCATGCTCCAGAATGGCATGTCGATGTCGACAATGCGGCATGGGGCGATGGCAGGCAATACTTCAAGTTGTGGTTCGGCTGTTGGCTGACTGCTGGGCGCTGGATCGAGATCGGGCTGGGTGGCATAGGCGGGCGGGTCGATCGGCGGGGTATCAGATTCCTGTTTAAAGACCGGAAGCGTCGCGCCGCAGCGTGCGCAATAGCTCATTTGCGGCGGGTTCTTGGCCTTGCATTTGCTGCATATCTTGACATAGTAGGTCACGCCGCCTGTCTCCCTTTTTTTGATTTGAAATTCGACTGTATCGCAATCATGTCGCCTTGGTCGCAAGGTGCACGGCCAGGCTGAATGCAGCGCCCGTCGCGCTGCCATTGCTGGCTAGGGCACCGGCGCAGTCGTACACAAGCTCATCCCGGCCCTTCAGCTTGGCGGCGAACATCAGGCCGCGCAGCTTGCCGGCGTCGCGCAACTCGACCAGGGCGTCGAGCATTTCACCCAGGTCCTGCGGGTTGAGATCCAGCGAGCGGAGCGTGCTCATTTCAAGCGCTCCGCTTTTTGTGATGGCCTGCATGAGGCTTTGCAATACCGGGTTCGGGCAGCTTGTATGGCTTGCCGCTGGTGCGCCTGGGCGGCGCAGCCGGCGGCGCTGGCTCCGGCTCGGGTTCTCGGGTTTCGTCGGCTTGCCGCTGGGCGATCAACGCGGCATAGAGGGCGCGCTTTTCCTCGGCCTGCAGGCGCGCATCCTCGATGAGTGCGTCGAGCGCGTCGGGGGGTAGGTACTGAGCATTGTTCAGCGTCTGCTTGTCGCTGGGGGACAGATCGATATGCATTGGCGTCGGCTCGGCCGGGATCATCTCGCCGATCTCATCGGCCAGCCAGTCGACGCTGACGCCAAGTACGCGGGCAAAACGGCTTGTGTATTGGCTTCCTTTTGCCGTTTCTGAGTTCTCTAGTTGCCATATCAATGACTGGCTGACCTTTGCTTCTTTGGCCAGCCATTCCTGGGTTCGCTTGCCCCGCGCGAGTTTCAGACGTTCACCGTATTTCATATAAGCAAACTTATTGAGAAATTTAGATGCTGTCAAAACAGCACACTTATTGACAGGTGAAAACAGTGGGCTTATATTGAGGTTCATGAGCAAAGAATCTCTCCTAGAGGCAGTGAAGCTTGCAGGTGGACAAACCCTGTTGGCGCGCGGCATACGCGAGCGCATCCCGGATTCAAAGGTTGGCCAGGTCCATGTGTGGGGCTGGCTGAACTCGGTCAAGTTTGAGGTACCGCCTGCTGAGGTGGTGATTGCCATTGCTGATTTCCTCGAATACCAGATTACGCCGCACCAGCTGCGGCCAGATTTGTACCCAAATGCAGCAGATGCCCTGCCGCCCGGTGTGGCCGTCCAGGAAAGCCAGGCCGCATGAGCAAACCTGACCTGCCCGAGGAGTATTGGGAAAAGCTCCGCAAATCGTTGGCGGAATGGCCGGCGAACGTGCCCGCCCGAAAGCCGCTCGTGCCCAGGTATGTGCATGTGCCGCTGTGCAAGAAGGTGGCGATGAAGCAGGGCCGCAACGCGTTCCTGCGCAACCGCGAGGCGCGTGAACCGAGCGCGCTGGCCCGCTTGCTCGCGCCTAACTTCGAACGTGCGGCGCGTCTCAGGGCGCTGCGGGACGGTCCGCTTCCGGACCAGCAGTCACCCGCCACGAATCCAGCTGGTCCTGAATCTTCTCCGCCAAGTGAGCAGGTACCTCGTTCTCCGGATCGTGAAGAATGAAGGCGGTGAAGCGCTCGATGCGTTCCCAGAATTTGACGTTGTTGGCGTGCTCGCTGATCAAGGCGATCGCTACGATGTCGAGAGCCATGAGTTTGGCGGTGATTTCTTCCATGTCCGTTCCTTTCCTGTCGGCAGTTGGGGTTGTGAGAGACACCAAGTGTACCGGGGCTGGAACGGGCACCATTCAATCGCAAGGTGGAGCAGCGGCAGCTCGCCGGGTTCATACCCCGGAGGTCGTGGGTTCGAATCCCGCCCTTGCAACCATCCACCAGCTGGCATGCCTGGTCTGTATGCCGTCTCCTCCGAAACCTCGCCCCGGTGCTGCACGGCCGGGGCACTTTTTTGGATAACGCATGAGTCTTGAACGCAAGGACGTGAGGCTGAAGCTCGACTACGACATGCATGCCGCGGTCGTGGCCATCGCCGACGACCTGGACATGCTGCCCGCCGAGTGGGTCGAGCAGGTGATCGTCGATATCGTGAAGAAACGTGTTCATGCAGCCACTGTACTAATCGGCAGCCTGCAATCAAGCGGTTCGCTCGGGACGTTCGGGGATGAGCCGGGAAGCCATGAGAAACAACGTTAACGGCGCGGAATTCAGCCAGCCGCTGCGCCAGGCGTTTGCACTGGCCTATGCGATGAAGGCACGGCCGACGCCAGCGCTGGCAACACGCTATTTCGAGGCACTGCGAAAAGTGCTGGACGATAACTTGAACACGAACGGGCCGGCAACGGCTGAGGGGACGGCGTGCAGGACAAGATCGACACAGCCGCGCTGCTGAGCAAGATCGACATCGTCTCGGTGATCGACCGCTTCGTGCCGCTGAAGAAAAGCGGCGCGGAGTACGAGGCCTGCTGCCCGTTCCACACCGAAGATACGCCGTCGTTCAAGGTGAGCCCGACAAAGCAGTTTTATCAGTGCTTCGGCTGCGGCGAGAACGGCGATGCGATCAAGTTCGTCCAGAAATACCAGCAGCTGTCGTTCGTCGACGCCTGCAAGGCGCTGGGCGGCGAGGAGGTTGCCGAGGGTGTAGCACCAGTGCGCCGCGAGATCCCGCGCGAGAAAAAGGAATCACCCTGGACGCCGATGCTGCCGGCGCCAGCCGATGCGCCGGAGCCGCCCAGGGCGCACGTGGTGCGCGGCCAGCCGGAGCGGGTGTGGTGTTATCGCGATGCGGCCGGCGCGGTGCTGGGCTATGTGTACCGCTTCAAGACCAGCAACGGGGGCAAGGAGACGATTCCGCTGACCTGGTGCACGCATGCCGGCACGGAGCGCCCGCAGTGGCACTGGATGTCGTTTCCCGAGCCGCGCCCGCTGTATGGGCTGGATCGCCTGGCTGCGAAGCCGGACTCGACGGTGCTGGTGGTGGAAGGCGAGAAATGCGCGGACGCGGGCCACGAGCAGCTGCCGGATCTGGCGGTGGTGAGCTGGCCGGGCGGCGGCAAGGCGGTGAAGAAGGCCGACTGGGCTCCGCTGGCGGGCCGCAAGGTGATTCTGTGGGCGGATGCGGATGCGAAGCGGGTGCCGCTCACCAAGCCGGAAAGGGACGCGCTGCCGGAAGCTGAGGTGATGGCTGCCCAGGCCGCGAAGCCGTTGCTCGACGAAGCGGACCAGCCTGGCGTGAAGACGATGAAGCAGGTGGCTGAGCTGCTGCTCGGGTTGGGCTGTGCGGTATGGTCGGTGAGGATACCGGCACCGGGGGTGAAGGCGGACGGCTGGGACATCGCGGATGCGGTGGACGAAGGCCTGACGGGTGATGCCCTTGCTGATTTCATTCGCGGCAATAGCCTGCGCCTGGCGCAAGCCGGTTCGGCGGGGGAAGCCCCTCCGACAGATTCCTCTGGAGGCATTTCCACCCCGCCGCCGGCTTCCGCCAGCATGGGCGGGGGCGATGATGGTTCATGGCGTGACCAGCTGCTGCAGAACAAGTACGGGCCGATCGATTGCCGCGAGAACATCTACCTGCTGCTGCGGAATCATCCGGTGTGGCAGGGTGTGCTGTGGGCGGACGATTTCGCCCGTAAGATCATCAAGCGCGCAGCGCCGCCATGGGAGCCGCGGGTGAGCTTTAGGCCGGATGCCGAGTGGGGCGAGGACGACGATCTGCGCCTGGGCATGTGGCTGGCTCAGACCGAGGGCTTGCGGATCCGCAGCACGGAGAACCTGGCCGTGTCGGTGGGCTGGGCGGCACGTGAGTCGCGCTGCCACCCGGTGCGCGAATACCTCGACGCGCTGGTCTGGGACGGCACGCCGCGCATGCAGGACTGGCTCTCCGACTACCTGGGCGTCAAGAAATCCGAATACACGATGCTGGCCGGCAGGCTGTTCCTGATCGGCATGGTGGCGCGCATCTATCAGCCGGGCTGCCCGATGCGGGCGATGCCGATCCTCGAGGGCATGCAGTTCCGCGGCAAGTCGACGGCGCTGCGCATTCTGGGCGGCAAGTGGTTCGGCGACACGCCGATCGATCTGAACAACAAGGATGCCTACCAGCTGATCCAGGGCCGCTGGCTCTATGAGATCGCCGAGCTGGATGCGTTCAACCGCTCGGAGTCGACGCGCATCAAGGCCTTCATATCGAGCCAGGAAGACCGTTTCCGCGCGCCGTATGACCGTGCACCGAAGGAATGGCCACGCCACACGGTGTTCGTCGGTACCACCAACCAGGATGAGTATTTCAAGGACCAGACCGGCAACACGCGCTACTGGCCGTGGAAGGTGGAAGAAGGCGACCAGATCAATCTGGATGGCCTGGCTGCAGCGCGCGACCAGTTGTTTGCCGAGGCGGTGGCGCTGTATCAGCGCGGTGAGCGCTGGCACCCGACGCGCGATGAGCAGCAGCGCCTGTTCGAGCCCGAGCAGGCCGATCGCGAGATCGCCGACCCGTGGCAGTCGCTGATCTCGAAGTGGTTACGCGGCAGCATGGAAGACCGGGTCTCGGTCAATGCGATCCTGACCGACTGCCTGAAGATCGAACCAGGCAAGCTGGACTCGGCGCGCCAGATGAGCACGCGCGTCGGCATCGCGATGAAGCGCATCGGCTGGATCAAGCGACGCGAGACCGGCGGCGATCGCGAGTATTACTACCTCAGACCCGACGCCTGGCGTGCGGGTGAAGCAGACATCCAGGGGGGCGATCATGCTCCGTTTTGACCAGGGATCGGTGCAATCCGTCCAACCTAAGGTTGGACGCGCCGGAAAAGGTCAGACGGCTAAAACCCGCATGGATAGGGCATCCGTCCCACCTCCTAACCTCGTCCGACCTCGCCGCGCCCACCCGCACAGGTGCGCACGTGCACCCGTGCGCACACACACGCGCGTGCGCACACCCACACCTAGTAGGACGAGGTTAGGAGGTTGGACAGATCAAGCATTGGCGCGGGTTTCATCCGTCCAACCTGTTGACGTTTTACCGAGAAAGGTAGGTCGGACATGAACCTGGACACAATGCGGGCGGACTACACCCTGGTGCGCCGCTGGTGGAAGGAAGCCGAGGGCTGGACCGAAGCCGATCTGGCTGAGGCAGACCGCGGCGTGCGCCTGGTGGTCGAGCGCAAGGATACTGAGCTGATCGCCTGCTGGGCTGGCTGGCTGGCTACCCTGGCGGAAGATATCCGCCGCTTCGAATCGACCGTGCGCGATGCCGAGGGCAGGATGCGTCAACAGGCTGCAGCGCAAAAGGTCGCGGCATGATCACGCTCGATATCCGCGACAACTTCCCCGAGGTCAAGCGCCAGTTGAGCGAGATGGGCGACAGCCTGGGCAACAAGGCGATGGCACGCGCGCTCAATGCGACCATCACCCAGGGCCGCACCGAGATGGCCCGCCGCATCAGCCGCGAATACATGCTGACCTCTGCGCAGGTGAAGGATCGCCTCGAGGTGACCCGGGCCAAGAGCAACAACCTCGGCCTGGAAGCGGTGCTGTCTGCCAGCAACAAGGGCAAGGGCCGGTCGATGAACCTGATCGCATTTGTCGAGAAGAAGGTCACGCTGGCAGAGGCCAAGCGGCGGGCCAAGAAAGGCACGCTCAAACAGATACAGTTCCAGATCAAACGCAAGGGAGGCTTGAAGATCATTCCCGGTGCCTTCATTGGTAACCATGGCCGCACGGTCTTCATCCGCGTCGGCAAGGGTCGGCTGCCGATCAAGGCCTTGAGCACCATCGACGTGCCGCAGATGTTCAATGCCAAGCGCATCAACGAAGTGGTGCGCCAGGTCATGCTCGATAAGTTCGAGGTCAACTTCGATCGTGAAGCGCGCGCCGTGCTGTTGGGTTACGTCAAGTGATCCATCACCTCACCTCATCCTCGGCTTGCTCGACCGAACGGGGGGCCCCAAGCCTTTGGGTCCTTCCCCAGCCTTCCAAACACGGCGCGGAACGAGCTCAAAAAATCGCTAGTTCTTTGGTGCGCGAGGGGGTGTGTAAGTGGCGCGGATAGTAGGACAGGAGCGAATTGCCGAAGTGTTCGGGGTGGCGCCGAAGACGATCGTCGAGTGGCAGGAACACGGGTTCCCGATCGCTCAGCGCGGCGGTCCTGGCGTGGCCAGCGAGTATGAGTCGGCGGACTGTATCCGCTGGATGGTCGACCGCGAGCTGAAGAAGATCCAGGCCGAGACGCCGAATGATCGGCTGTCGCGGGTGAAGGCGGAATCGATTGAGATGGACAACGCCGAGCGGCGCGGGCTGCTGGTGCGGGCGGACCAGATCGAGCCGAAGCTGAAGGCGGCCTTCCTGGCGGCGCGCGAGAAATGGCTCGACGCAGTCCAGCGGCTGTCGCGTGAATTGCCGGCTGATGTCGACGGGCGCGAGGCGATGCTGCAGGCGGAGTTCGAGACATTCCTGCAGCGGCTGGCCAGCTGGTCGAACGCGGACGAGATCGAGGAGGAGGATGAGTAATGCGGATCCTGAATTTTTTCAAATGGATTTTCTCACCGGTTCATAAAGAGTCGTGGTTCTACCCCAAGGAAGGAAAAGGCGGAGGCGGCTTCTACCAATTTCGAGAACCATCTCCGCGATGGATTCAGCTTCACAAAGAACCCGAGTCCTGTGCGGTTTGTCGCTTTGCCGGATCCGAGATTGGTTTCGAGCGGTTTCCGTGCCGACATAGCTCACCTGTGGCCGAGAAGGTAGATCCATCATGCGATACGCTGCAGTGGATACCGCGCTTCCCCATCATGAAGAAAAATGACTGGTGTGGTGATTTCGAGCGCCGTACAGAATCTGGAGGCATGGCGTAATGCCGGACGGCGCGGCGGTCGAGCTGGATACCTGGGCGGAGCAGGCGCTGGATGCGCTGCTGGCGCGGGTGTTCGCGCAGCTGCGGCCGCGCCCGCACATCACGCCGCTGCAGTGGGTGGAGAAGTATCGCTACCTGTCGTCGGAGGAAAACCCCGACTACGTTGGCCAGTTCTCCACCGAGAACATCCCGGCGTTGCGCGGCGTGCTGGCTGCCGCCGGCGAGCCGGGCGTGGGACGCATCGTGGGGCAGAAATCGGCGCAGATCGCCTGGACGGCTGGCGTGGTGTGCACGTTGATGGGATACCACGCGCACTGGCGCCCGTGCGTGCAGGTGGCGATGTTCCCGCGCATCCAGTCGGCCAAGGATTTCGACGCCGAGAAGTTCGCACCGATGGTGCGCGCCACGCCGGTGCTGGCCAAGCGGATCCGGCTGAAGAGCCGCAGCGATGGCAACAGCACCACGCGCAAGCATTACCCGGGCGGGCTGCTGAAGTTCGTCGCCTCGAATTCTCCGGCGGATGTGAAGTCGACCAGCGCCAAGGTGCGCTACGTCGAAGAGCCGGACGACACGAACAAGGACGTGAAGGGCCAGGGCAACTCCATCACCCTGCTGCGTGAACGCGGCAAGACCATCCGCAACACGCTGGAGATCATCGGCGGCACGCCCACGGCCAAGGGCGCGTCCGAGGTAGAAAAGGAAATGCGCACCACCGACCAGCGGCGCTTCCTGGTGGCGTGCCACGACTGCGGCGAGAAGCATGAGCTCGACTGGGGGCGCGTCGTCATCCCCGGCCTGCAGCTGGGCGACGATGATCTGAAGGCACCCGACATCGATGTCCGCTGGCCGGCCCGCGAGGTCTACGGCCGCGCCCGCTGGGAGGATGCCTACTACGCCTGCCCGCACTGCGGCAGCGCTTGGACTGATGCGCAGCGCTGCGACAACATCCGCGCCGCCGCGTCGGTGCCGCCGAACTACGGCTGGGAGCCCACCGCCGACAGCCAGGACCGCGGCTTCTACTTCAACGAACTGCAGTCCGTGTTCGAAGGCTCCTACGTGCCGGTACTGGCCGAGAAATACCTCACCGCCCTGCACGAATTCGAACGCGGCGAGCCCGAGAAGATGGTCGCGTTCTGGAACGCCAGCCGCGGCCTGCCGTGGGAATACAAGGGCGAGCTGCCGGAGGAGGAAGAGCTCGCCGCGCGCGTCGAGAAATATGCCGAGTGGAGCTGCCCGGCCGGCGGCATATTCCCCGTTCTCGGCGTCGACGTGCAGCACGATCGTCTCGCCGTCGCCTGCTGGGTCGTCGGCCGTGGCGAGGAAATGTGGCTCGCCTACTGGGGCGAGCTGTACGGCCAGACCGTGGTGGCCGGCCAGGGCGCGTGGCTCGAGCTCGAGCAGCTGCTCGGCAAGACCATCGCCCACGCCGGCGGCAGCCAGCTGCGCATCGCCGGTATCGGCGTCGACTGCTCGGACGGCCAGACCTCCGATGCCGTCTATGCCTTCGTGCGGCGCCACAACCGGCAGGACCGTCCCGTGCTCGCGCTCAAGGGCGCCTCCGACAGCGAAGGCAAGGTCGAGATCTGGACCCCGCCCAAGGCCATCGACCCCAACAACCGCGCCACCAAGGCCAGCAAGTGGGGCGTCCAGGTGCACATCGTCGGCACTGCCAAGGCCAAGGACCTCATCCTCGGCTGGGCGCAGGAAGGCGGCCGCGTGCGCCTGGCGGGCAACGGCCCCGGCCGAATGCACTGGTACGAAGGCGTGCGCGCCGACTTCTTCGAGCAGCTGCTGTCCGAGATGAAGATCCCGCACCGCCTCAACCCGCGCCGCCGCTACTGGAAGGCCCGCACCGACCGCTGCAACGAAGCGCTCGACTGCACCAACTACGCGCTCTACATGAGCCGCCATCTCAGGCTGCACCTGCGCCGCACCGTACAGTGGGACATCGATGAACTGCGCCTGCGCCAGGGTGATCTGCTGGCAGCGCCGGTGCAGCCTGCGGCGCCGGTCGAACCCGCTACCGATCCGGTGCAGACGTCTGCAGCGGACCATCCGGTAGCCGATCCGGTGGACGTGCCGGACATCGAAGCCCTCGCCGCCGCCGCCCGCTTCAGCGCCCTGCTGCGCAGCCGAAAGGGGGCCCGCTCTGGCCAGCGATAACCTGTTCGCCATCATCGGCATGCTGCGCGCCGAGATGCCCGAGATCTCCGACGAGACCTGGGAGCGCATCAAGCGCGGGCTCTCCGCCGCCGCCGGCGGCAGCCCGGTCTACGTGCCGATCTATCGCAAGCGCGACCACCTGGAGAAGCTGGCGCTGATGAGTGAAAGCGCCGATGCCCAGATGATCTCGAAGGCGCTGGGCATCTCGGTCAGACACGCGCGGCGGCTGAAGCGGTTGCGGTGATGGACAAGAAAGGGTTTGAAATGACGCCAGATGAACGGAAGGAGAAGCGTTCGGCCTACCAGCGCGCCTACCGAGAAGCCAACCGAGAGAAAGTGGCTGCTAGGCAACGAGCTTGGCACGAAGCTAACCGCGAGAAACAAAATTCCAGATCCCGCATGTGGCACGAAGCTAACCGCGAGAAACAAAATGCCAGTTTCCGCGCACGATATGAAGCCAACCGAGAGAAAGAAAAAGCCAGATTCCGCGCATGGTATGAAGCCAACCGCGAGAAAGAAAATGCCAGACATCTCGCCTATAGGCGATCCGCCATTGAAAATGTAGCAGACAGCTATGTCAGCAAGCTTATCGGACTTCCACGCAACATCATTCCTCAGCACCTGATTGAAGCCAAACGAAATCAGGTGCTGATCTACCGCTGCATCCAGCAGCTTCAAACAACCCTGAAAGAAAGGAACGAGAAATGACTTTTACACCAGAAAACCCTCCCAAGACTGATGGTGATGTGCGCCAGCTGATTCTGGAAACCGTTATGGGTATCAGGGATGGTTCCCTGGATGCCAGCCAGGGTGCGGCGATGGCGGCGAACTTCAAAGAGCTGAACAGCACGATGACTAATTCGATCAATGCAGCGAAGCTATCGCTGCTGATGGAGGGAAGTGGGCGGAAATTTATTAAAACTTTGCGTATGGGTCAGCAGGATATTGGCAGAGGATCAAACGAAAACGAAGGCGGAGAAAAATGAAGGATCTCAATTTATTGGCATTGTGTAACTTCGATTCGCTTCCCGATTCTGCACATGTTCGCGTCCCCGTAGTCGCTGCGCTGTTTGCATGCTCATCGGTAACGGTATGGAGGCGGGTAAATCTTGGCACGCTGCCGAAACCAAAAAAGCTCGGCGCAAGAGTAACGGCATGGAACGTTGGTGAACTACGCAAAGCATTGAGTGGGTAAAATATGCGGCATGCCCCGGTAGCTCAGTGGATAGAGCAATCCCCTCCTAAGGGATAGGCCGCACGTTCGATTCGTGCTCGGGGCGCCAGTACCCCGCGCGGACATTTTTTGCCTACAAATGACCGCCCCCGCCTGCCACGCTGGCAGGCATGGA
>Ga0208957_1001069_pt1 | contig 15562 bp, 27 predicted proteins | sample RifOxyA1_FD_184029 | JGI IMG/M metagenome (GOLD analysis project Ga0208957, IMG submission 184029) | Groundwater microbial communities from Rifle, Colorado - Rifle Oxygen_injection A1 (SPAdes) | ecosystem: Environmental > Aquatic > Deep subsurface > Groundwater | place: Rifle, Colorado, United... | reverse complement strand
TGTTTTAGTTTTGCGCAGGAGATAGCAAAACTAAAACAAAACAGCCAGATTGCTCAGCTAACCGCAGAAGTAGATATGTTAAAGGAAAAGCTTAATTCGATGATAATTGTGAATGGTCGTGCGTTAGCATGTTCAGTAGATGTTGCAAAGGCTCATGCACAACTTAATAAGGCGTTGGAGTTGGCTTGTATTAAGTATGAGCGCAAAGGGTATTGCAAAAAGAGATTAACCGCATCGCAGTTAGTTGAGTATTTCATGGAAAAGGCGGTGCAGGGATGCACATAACGATATCTTTGTGGGTGATTCCGTTAGCTATTACAATTGGTTGTTTTATCTACTGGTGGTACGTTTTTGATGATGGGGACTCGAAATTGCTGAACTCGACAGAATCGTCGCGTCTTTACATGATGAAATTACACAGCTTTACGACGCGCGCTGCTGAGATTATCAGCGAATTATGTAACATAATACCTTTGCGAAGGAGATGCGGATGACGACTAAAAACATACAGGTATTAAACTATTAGGTATGAAAAACATGGTTCAAGAAGTGTGGCAAAATGTAAAAGAATATGAGGGTTTATATCAAATTTCAAATATTGGGAGGATAAAAAGTACTTTATCCGGTGATATAATTCTCAAACAGAGTAATCGAGGAAATGGGTATTTATGTGTATGTTTGTACAAGCGTGGAGTAAGAAAAATGTGCTCAGTACACAGATTGGTAGCCGAATCATTTTTGGAGGAGTGTGCAGGGAAGAAACACGTTAATCACAAAGATGGTGACAAACAGAATAATCATGCGGGTAATCTTGAGTTTTGTACACAAAAAGAAAATATAAATTATAATTTCAAAGTGTTAAACCACAAGGGGCCGCGATTGGGTTGTAAAGCGTCGAAGAGCACTTTGGAAAAAATGAGCGCTGCAAATAAAGGAAAACTTTTATCTGTTGAAACTAAACGAAAAATGAGTTTAAGCAGGTCTGGTAGCAATAACTGGAAGAGTAAGAAAATAATATGTGTAGAACGAGAAAAAATTTATGATACGATAACAAACGCATCGAAAGATTTGAACGTGAGCGCCGGTAATATTGCTTCAGTTTGTCGAAAAGAAAGAAAAACAGCGGGGGGTTACCACTGGGATTATGCTGACTAAAGGAGATAAAAATGAGATATAAATTATATGGGAAGGGTATGGATTACTACTGCGGGAAGTGTCACAAAGAAATGTATGCGCTCGCTGTTTCGGCGATATTAGAGCAAGGGGGTACTTGCCCTTGGTGCAGTGAAACATTAGAAGCCGGAGAAGCTTTATTGTGGACAACGCTTGAACGCGAGCAGCTCCTATCTTGTAATATGAGCACGCAGCATATCAGTAGTATATTGCACACACTGTATAGAGAGGAACTGGGGTCCACAAATGAAACGGTGTGCTTACTCGAAACAGAATTAAAGGAAAGAAACGAAGAAAGACGGGGCTATAATGAAGCATAAGCGGCTTGAGTCTAGGATATGCAAGCGTTGCGGGGCTACGTTTAGACCCCACGACGCCTTTTGCTATGTATGTAAAGAATGCAAATTTAAAATCGTGGAGGAGATTACACGCCATGAATGAAGCTACGTGGAATTACCGAATTGTCAAACAAGAAGGCGGGCTTACGCTGTGCGAAGTCTACTACAAGAATGGAAATCCCGAAGCCTTTTGCGACGCTCACGTCGCGGGCGATGATATGCAAGAACTTAATGATGAAAGAAGCGTTTTCTGCACCGCTATTACAATACGACGTGATCAACGGATTAAGAAATAACAGTTGACATTATGATATCAAAGTAGTATGTTTCAGTTAGAAATAAGAAGGGGGTGGCGAGCATGGGAGAAGTTACAAATGAGCAATTACTGTTCGAGTTTATGCATGTAGTGCCCGGAAAGAGGTACTGCCGAACAGGTGAGCATTTTGAGATCAAGGGAAACTTTCGATTCCATTATCGCACCTGTGACACTTGTTATCGAGAGCTTATCAACGAGGACGACGAGTAAATTGAAGGGGGCGATGGAGATGTTTAAAAGCTACACTTATAAATTAGGTGGTTCTTGTGGGATATTTAGCACTTTTAATATTGACGCCTTTTGTAGAGTAGCACAGCTTGTGTATAACATAGACCGCAATACCTTGCTGGAAGTGCTACGAAAGATCAATGAGGCTATCATCAATAGGGATTTGGGATTATTGTTCAGCGTAACTAATCAAGATGGGAGTATCGTAACAGTAACACTGGATAATGGAGAATTAAAGTAACGCACGAAAATCGAAGGGGGGCGAGGGAAGTGGAGACACACGAATTAAAACTACAAAAAGTAACAAGGCATAACACAGGCTTATACACGCTATACGTCAACAAAAGAAAAGAATACAGGGGTGCGACGCCGGAGTTGTGTGCGATTGATGTTGATTACATCGGTAGCGCATTAAACGTCGAAGACCTCGTCTTAAGCAATAACTAGAAAGGAGTGTTTTAAATGCATACTTACACATTAAGAGATAGCAACAGACGCCCTATCGTAACGCTCAACCAGGAATCATCGAAGAAGTTGTTGACCTTATGGTTAAAAAAGAATTACAAAATTGAGGACGGCACCTACGCCGAGCAAAGGGCAGTCTTTTTATCATAGCTTAAGGAGTTACAAAAATGGACATCATAAAGTTGATACAAAATGAATTATGCTTAAAAAAACTAGGGTTTAAATCCTACTATCTGAACTCTGCGCCGTTCATCTACACGGCGCAGATGCTTGTGGAAGCCTGTGTAAGCCCAAAGGGGCTATATGAACATAAAAGAACATGTTTATATTATAATATTAAACTAAATTGAAAGGATTATATTATGCTTACTTCAGCTATAAGCCTACTGCTTGCGCTACTCATTACCGAAACGGAGGCTGCCTTAAATGAAAAAAGCTTATTTGACGACAGCATTTACCTGTAGCGAAGTTGTGCACTACCGCCTTGACCCGCCTTATCTCTTAGACGACGTCCTCGTTGAGCACATTGTAGTAAGCAGCATCGCCGAGCGTGTCGGCATAAACGGCGCTGTGTCGCCTCCTGAAACAAGGGTTTTTGAAGCTAACGAGCGAGGCAGCATTGTCAACTGGATAGGCATCGCTCACGTCCCACAGGCACACAAAGACGCTGAGGCGCTAGCGTTGCTGGGGTATGAAATTACGATACCTACACAACAAACCGCTTGTTGACTATTTGATATCAGCGTGCTATTATAGGCTAAAATAAGAAAGGGAGGTGCATTATGGATATTAGAGAATTGCTTTCGGATATCTCAAAAACAACTGAGAAAATAGACACCTTAAAGAAGCAGAGGTTTGATTTACAACAGCAGTGTCTTGCTTTGTGCCCGATAAAAATCGGAGACAGGGTGAAAGGCAATAGCTGGGCGTATAAAGGTAAGCTATTCGAAGTTGCCGTAATTAAATGCGTTTACACGGGGGAACGGCCTAACATTACTACCCCAATAGCATTTATCTGCACAGGCAACGTTATCAACGCAAGCGGGAAGCCGGGTAAAAATTCTGGGGAGCGCATAGTATATGCCAAAGATGTTTTGGAATCTATTTATTAATTAACGGAGGGTAAAGGAATGGTTAGAGCAACGAAGAGATGTGTGAGCGCGGTCGTCGTGGCGCCTATTTTAGAGAAGGTAAAGGAGCTAAAAGCGCAGCTAAATTTAAGCTACACAGACTTGGGGCTAAAGATAGGTCTTGCAGGGTGGACAGTTCACCAGCAACTCGCAAACGGCGCCTCAGTTGGAGAAAAAGCGTATAGCGCATATCTACAGTGGGTAGGAAAACATGAAAAACCAAACCCGCCTATAGAAGCTATCGAGCGAGTCCAAAAAATGTTCGAGCCCGCAAAACAGACGGTGCGCGACGTGCGCAATAAAGTTATTGAGTTAATTAACACCAGCGGGGTTAATCCGCTGCATGTCCTGAAAGAAGTCGATACGTTCTATGTCAGCCAGCGCATTCTCGAATCGGAAGCATTTAAAGAACAAGTCGAGCGCAGAGCCTCTGAGCGTATCAAGGAAAGATTTAATTTGTAGGAGGTTAAATATGGCAATAGAGTTGGGAAAGACATATACTGACCCCATAACAAAACCGACAGGGGTCGCGGTGGTACGCCTGTAGTCGAATAGGACTACAGGCGAGAGCTAAGGAAGACGGCACGGTGCCTGACGTAGTGTGGTTCGACGAGCCGCAGCTGGAAAGTGCGCCTTTTCCTACTGAGGAAAAGAAAAAGGGGGGCTTCGCGGCGACGCCGCAACGACACAAGGAGGGTACTATGATTATTTCAATAGAGGGAACCACCTTAACGATACTTAATGGAGACACGAAGCTAGGAAGCGTCACGGTAAACAGCCCGGAGCATTTAACGCTTTTTTGAAAGGGGAAACAAATGAGATTCTATAAGCTCTTGCACATTCCTAGCGGATTATACTACAAACCCAGAACGCACGGGTCGCCGTCGAACCTGAGTAAGCAAGGTAAGGCGTACACACGTAAACCGAGCTTGGCGCAGATAGGCGGTTACTACACCCTCCCACTTCCTAAAGTTGCGGGGAAGCGGACAATACCAAGGCACGAACAACGCCGCGTCGTTGCGTCTGAATGGCGCGTCGTTGAATATTTAACAAAATAAAGGAGACAAGGGATTAATGATTAACGAATTTGCAGTAGCAATACTGATACAACGAGGCGAGACAACTTACCTCGGGGGCATCTTGGAGAATCACTATGCTGACATCGAAGACAACGATTTCGCTGAAGCATTTGGGGAAGGTTACTTCTACGAGGAACTGCCCACCCCCGGGGTGTACGTCGCCCGGTTGGAGTTGTGCATGGACAACGTCCCCGTTGGCGGGGGCTATGTCGAAATAATAACGGGAATCGTGATCGCGAAAGCTAAGTGCATCGATGACGCCGTTCACGACGCGATGGAGGAGGTGGAACATGGGTAAAAAAGTCCTTTGGTTAGTAATCAGCACGGCGCTACTGCTCGTAGTCCCAAATCTGGTTCCGCAGACCTCGGGCTGGCTCTTTAACTTGGGCTACTTGTTAGGCGGGGTCTGCGGGATGGTTATGCTAAAATATATTATTTAAAAGGAGAGCTCTTATGTCAGACTGCATGTACTATAGTCAATCAGGTAAGGATTGTGGAATTGAATTCAGACCCTGCACAGCTGAAGCGTGCGATGACTACAAAAAGAAGGTGGAAGACGATGCTGAAATGGATAATTAAGTGTGCTTAGCGAAAGGAAAAAGCTAATGTTTACACCCGAAGACCAAGAAGCCGTTTGCGCCAATTTAAGCTTCCGTACAGTGCTCAAACTCGCGGATAAGCGCTTAGCTACAGAGATTATGCACGCGCTGTGGCTACGCAAGCCCTTAACCGCCGCACAGAAAGCGGAGATTCAGCGCACATCGCTGCTCACTTACGCAGAATTCTACAAGAGATCGGCTACCCGGAAACGTTGACGCCGGGGAGAGGAGGTGAGGAGATTAGGCAAATAATGGGTAGTAAATCGTAAAAATACGATGCAGTACCTTAAGCATCCGCATATTGTGCGTGCTTACCAACGAAGAAACGCATCCTACCTAGGGGCGTTTCTTCGGGTTTTTTCGAGTTGGGGAACGTGCAGGAGGGTCGAGGGGCGGGTGAAATGAGAGGGTGTAATCTAACGTTAACTTTTAAAAAACGATTAAAAGTTAACGTTAGATAAACATAACAGAAATAATCGTTATGTTCCGAATGGAACAAAACAGAAAAAATCGATGCGTTGTGGGAGAGAAAAGTTGCTAATTATGTACTCGGAGGAGGTGCTGAGGTGTTGGCGTTGTTGGCGACGCGGCGCCTCCGACCTGGGGGGTTTTACATATTACAAAAATTGAATGGGGTTTTTCTACCTAAGAAGTACGACGTTGGCGCCGTTTGCGCTCGCTTAATTTATATTTGGGATTTTGAATGTTTATTTTCTCTTTTCTTATTATTACAATGAAATCATTACTTCTTACTTACTGTTGCTATTATGGTATTAAAAGATAAAAAAGTAAAATAAAGTATATAGGGAATAAATAGACCCCCAAAGTTGGGGGGGGGATAGGGGTATATATAGTGGTTTGCCAACTTTTTTATCATTTCATACCAAAAGCGCAACAGGTGTGTTTTATGCTGATGTAATACCAGAACCGCAACCGAGGGTTTTGGTAAATAAAAATAGGAGGATGGAAGATGTTTGAAGAAGTGTTTAAATTCTGGTCGCCGACGTTTAAGAAAATGTACTACGGGATAGACCGCAGTTTTGTAGGTGAGGACGGCTGGCGATACGATACCCCGGTAGCTTTGCCTGCAACTGGATTTAGGGACAAAAACGGTAAAATGATCTACTTGAAGGACTATGTTGTTTATAAGGGGGTAAGCTCATTGGTGTTATACAAAGACAATGCTTATCGTGTGCATATCACTAGCCAAGGAAAATATCCACTTTTATCCAACATCCACAAGGAGTGCACCGTGGGTCGCAATCTCTGTGCGTTAGCCCACGCTACTTTGGAAGAGGTGCGAAACGAGGGATATATCGATCTTGATGTTTAACATGGGGCAGCTCGACACTACAGAATCGTTTGTATGGAAAAAAACGCCAACAGGAGAGTGTGTTTTCGGGTATAACTAATTAAACAGCACTCGTACTATTCATTTACTAAGATACTTTAAAATAACGCTCGTGTGTCGAGGGTTGAGTGTTTCGCAATTAACTTGTATAATCAAGATCGCTCGTGTTGACGGACGGGTATAATTACTGCTATACTTATTTGAGGAGCGATTAAAAATAACCTATTGACAAACAATTGAAAATGTGTCTTAATTAAAGACGCACCTGCTAACTGTGCTAGGTTTTCCGCAACTATCATATAAGATTATTTGAATTTAGCCGTACCTAAGGCAATAAACTATAATTCAACCCGTCATTAAAACCCGCTGGCTCAACTAGGGGCGTGTTGTTACGCCGAAAAACAGCGCAGCTACGCGGAAATCAAAGAATCACCCCCAAATAGCAGGGAAAACGATGATAGAATGTCCCGACGAAATACGCAATATATTAGAGCTTGTAGAAGCAGGGAAGCCCGTCGTGCAAGCGTGTAAGGACGCGGGGCTAACGGTGTACAAGTTTTATATATGGGTAGAAGAGGAAGAGGAGCGCAAAGTTTACTGGCGGACGCTAATGGACGCGCGTAAACTCATCGTTGAAGATGCGCTCTTCGCCTCGGCGTTAAAGGGCAACCCGGTAGCGCAGTTATTCTATCTCAAGTGCAGAGACCCTCATGTTTGGAACGAGCACGCTGCGCAGCAGAACAAGGCAGACAGTGCGAAGTTTAAGCGCCGGATGTTTGATATCGAGGTAGATCAAAAGCACGTGCGTATACAGAAGCCTGAAAAGGACTTAGCGCGTCGCCTCGGCGTAAGCAAAGATGACATCAAACGTATTCGTGTCGTAGAAGAGGAGCTGAGTGGCGGCGACTAGTTCGTTTTAGGCCGGGGTACATTTAAGCAACAAGAATAATAAGCATATAAGTATATTAAGCATTTTAATAGTAATATATTTGTATGTATTAATATACAATTCGAAGCAGGACACCATGGAACAAGCCCGCACATTTAAGAAACAAGAAGATTACCTCGCAGCGTTTCTTTCACGTAAGTATTTATATATGCTGTACGGCGGCGCCGTGGGCGGCGGGAAATCGTTTACAACAATGGGCATTATCCATCTGCTCTGTATGCAGTACCCTAACCTAAGATTCGCTGTGTTCCGTAAATCCCTAAAAAACAATAAGCGTACGTCATACAAAACATACTTAAAAGTCTTGTCTGAAAATAAAGACGAGAATTATGTGCATGTAAATAAATCAGAGCTGACCGCATATTACGCGAACGGCAGCGAGATCATGTTCCTCGGCGCTAACGAGGCTAACGACGAGGACTTGAACGCGCTTAAGGGACTAGAACTGACGGGCGCAGTACTGGAAGAGTGCAATGAGATCTCTGAAAGCATATTCCACTTACTCAAGACTCGTATCGGACGCTGGAACAACGCTGGCATCACAGAAGATGGACTCGAATACGATATTCCCCCTTTCCTTCTCTTAACTTGCAACCCCGCTAACAACTGGGTGAAGACCATGTTCTATGACCCCTGGCTATACGGACGCCTAAAAGCTCCTTTCTACTTCCTTCAAGCATTCGCTAAAGACAATCCCTTTAACAACAAAGCGTACCTTGACGGTCTTGAATACCTGCCCTACGCTGAGTATCAACGCTACGTCGTCGGCAACTGGGACTTCGGCGACGACCCCGGACAACTTATCCCGTACGAGTGGCTAGTCGCTGCAATGAACTGCACTATCGACGACTTCGCTTATAAAGAACCCACCATGCTCGGCGTTGACGTCGCAAGAGAGGGTAACGACTCCACCGTCTTCTGCTTCGGTAACAACGATGGAATCCTCTTCTTCCGCGAATATAAAAAACTAAAAACTCACGAAACAGGAATCGAAATCATCAAAGCGATGAGCGAGTTTAACATTCAAAGCCAAAATGTTGTTGTCGACGTCGGCGGTGTTGGTGGGGGGGTCGTAGATTTTTTGACCTATAAAAGGCGCTTCGTCGTCCCCTTTGACTTCGGTAGTAAAGCGACAGAAGAGCCCACAAAGCTAGTAAATTTTACTTTTAGAAACAAAAAAGCGGAAGCCTACTGGTTAATACGCGACGACTGCGAGAACGCCAACATAATGATTCTGCCTAACGACACTTTCAAACGCGACGCGTCGAACATCAAGTATATTACGACTGATAAGCTCATTCAAATGGAGCCGAAGAGAGACATGAAAAAGCGCGTGGGGTGGTCTCCGGATTTTTTTGACGCAGCAGTAATGTTTAACTATCATCGCCACGGCTTAACATCCGGGAACTTTAACCCGAAAGCAATCAAAGTAGGAAGCAACAACGACCTGAAAAAGATGCTCGCTGTGTTTTCGAACAGCAACGATACAAGAGCGGGGTGGTGAAACTTTGACGTGCGCACCCGGAACGTGTTACGATTAAAGAGAGATAATTTTTTTTCTAAGCTGCACACCCAGCAGCTTATAGGAGGCGCGGATGTTTAAACAATTAGCAGCTTTATTCGTAGCTTTGCTATTATTAACGACAGTTGCTGACGCTAAACTAGCGCCGCTTAGCGGGCATAGTTTATACTTCGACCCTGTAGCGCAGATCAAGCCGTTACTAACCACACCGAACGTGCGCGCGGCGTCGAATTATGTAAGCGCAGCAGTGTCAGGAGTTCTAAGGCCAGTAGCTGACACATTAGTTGATTACGCTCAAGTATCAGCCCCCGCGGGGTATATATTATTGTGCCCGACCGACTCGATGACACCTTTAACGCAAGCACCTGTGACTGCGCAGAATCAAGTGACAATAACCGACGAAGGAAGCGGGTTCTACACCGTAAGCGCCAATGTCGCGAGTGACGCGATAGGACGCGTGTACTATACGCTAAGCGAACTTGTCCCTGACGCGTATTATACTGTAAAGACTGAAATCGTGTCGTTGAACGGAACCGTGTCTTTAGACTGGAACGATACTATAACCTGGAGCCCCCCGCTGGGCGTGTCGTATATGGGAGTAGCCTGTGCGACGTATAGTTCCGTGTATCGCTTCCTAGACGTAAGCGGGACTGATTTTAAAGTTAAAATAAAAATTTCTACTACAAGAGCGGCTGCGCTAGCAGAATACAGCACCGGTAATATAACTATAGGTAAATCAGCTGCGCTTTTCAGCGTTGTCCCACAGTATTTCAGCGTTGTTCCAAGCACTGCTGCCACATCGCAGCAGATTATCTGGCAAAACGACCCCCTGAGAGCAGCACGCGACGGCGTTGATACCTACGCCTGGGTAACGTCTAATTACATCAACTTGAGAACGCGCTCAACAGCAAACATAGTAAACAGCGGCATAAGTGCAGCAACCGGAGGCGCCCCCCTCTATAACAAATTTGTAAGCCCCAAAGGCCTTTGGTTCGACAGCGCTGCAAATGCGATTGATCTTGGAACAGATAATTTTGTAGCTACTGGAGACGTAACGATATACGCAGTGATTAAACCCCAAGGTTGGGGCGCAGGCCAAGCCGGTCGCGTACTTGATAATGGAACGTGCCGTCTGTTCACCATGGGCTACGTCCCCGGGGTGTCCGGTGTGACTACTAATGTTATTGCCTTTTCCCGCAGAGCCGGTGACGACGGATATGTTTTAACACCATCGGGAAGCATAGTACTCGGCCAGCAATATATTGTATGCGTTACGAGCAGCGCTGCGGGATTGAATAACATATACTTGAACAACGTTTTGAGTAGCACTGCTTCACGTTACGGGCCGCTAGCTGCTACGACGTCGCTGTATGTAGGGAACCTAGCCGCAGCGAACAGGGGGTTCGATGGTTTAATTAAAGAAATTATAATATACCCGCGCTTAGACAACGCGCAGCAGCGTAGGCACATGTACAGCACCTTGCTGCAAAAACACGGGAGGAGTTAATATGGAAGACATAGGTTATTTTTATGTGTTATCTGACACGCCTGATGCTAAAGTAAAATTTGACAACGACCCCAAAGCGCACGAAAAGGGCGCGGGGAAAGCGTCACGCCTAAGCATTGACGGAAAGAAAGCGCTGCACAAGAACATCGAGTACACCTTTGCCGAGCTGAAAGAGCTAGAGGCTAAAGGGAAAAAGATATTGAATTTTAACGAAGCGAAAGCGCTAATGCAGACACCAGAGTGGGCAGGCGCGCAACAAATAGAAGGAGGAGCATAAATGCCTTACGGTTACCAACAGATTATAGACGGTGCCCGGTTTATCAGCGCCCAGCACGGCACGTCAACAACAGCAAACACGTACACTAGTTTAGCAGTACCTACCGGGACAGTATATTGTGAGATCTTTTCAGACCAACCGGGGTACATAACGCTGGGTTCGCCGACATCGACGAACGCCGCGAAGCTGTTTGGCGTAATGCAGCATCAAGTATTTAACATTGACGGAGTCTTGTCGGTAAGCATCCTACAAGAAGCCAGTGGAAACTACAATGCTTTGTTTTATGGCGTAAGATAGGAGATAGCCTTATGGGTTTATTTGATATTTTCAGCAAAAAAGCGCCTGCTACTACACAGTACAGCGACGCCGCAGTGAAGCAGGTAAGCGGACTCTTGCGTGAAGTCGGGACGACGCGTGTCACAGATTTAGAAAAATCTATTTTGCAAGGGTATAACCCTGATCTTTTCGTACAGCGGAAGGGTTTTAGAACTATCGATGACATGCTGCTCGATGATCACGTCTTTGCAGTATTAGATATGAAAAAATATTTTATTTTAGGTACTGGGTATCAGTTCATTCTCCCTGAAGAAAATTCAGGCGACGCAAAGTTGAAAGAGATCTTAGAATTTGTTAAAGAGAATTTCGGTGACAAATATGTAGGCTTATTTCAAAGCGATTTGTATCAGTTACTAACAGCGCACGAATACGGGTTTAGCACAGCTGAAAAACTTTATCAGGAAGCGGACGGTAAATATTGGCTGAGCAGATTAAAAGCCCTTCCGCCACACAGCATCGAATTCTGGACAGACGATTTTGGTAGATTAAAATACATAGGCCAGCGTCAAAGTCCCAGCTCAACAGCTCCGACAGTGCCGGGTAATCCGAGCTTTATTAATTTACCTGTAGCAAAAATGCTTGTATATACGCATAATAATAGGTTCGACAATCCGTACGGACTATCCGATTTACAGCGCTGCTACAAAGCGTGGTTTATTAAAGATAAAGTGCTTCGCTGGTGGGGGATTTATTTGCAGCGCTTTGCGAGTCCGTTCCCGCTTGCAAAAGTTCCTGACAGCTTTAACGAAACACAGTCGGCAGAGATTTTGACGCTGCTGAACTCAATACAGCAAGCCGTGAGCTTAGTTGTTCCCAAGTCGGCTGAGGTAGAATTAGTGCAGACAAACGGCAGCGCGGGCGGCGAATACGATCTAGCACTTGACCGGCTTAATCAGATGGTAGCTCGCGCATTGCTTGTTCCAGATCTGCTGGGGTTTGGTAGTAAAATAGACGGTGGAAGTTTCGCTCTTGGAGAAAAGCATTTCGAGATGTTCTTGAATATTCTCAATTTTGAGCGCACGAGCCTTGAGACGATTATTAACGGACAAGCAGTGAAGCAACTCGTCGACATTAATTTTGGAGAGCAGGAAGTTTACCCGAAATTCAAATTTGTTCCTTATGACGATAACATGCTCATGGACATGATGAAATTATTCCTAGCTGCTGTCGACAGGGGGATGCCTGTTAACTATAAAGACTACAACCAACTGCGCAAGCGGATTAAGCTGCCCGAACTATCCGAGCAAGAATACAAGGCTCTGCGGGAGGAACAGCTTAAGCTAGCAAACATCAATGTTAATCCGAACGCACAGCAGCGTCGCACACCTGGGGAGAACCCGGGCGGAAAAGCAACTCATGACACAATTACCCCCGGCGAACAAGGCAAGCCTGAGCAACCGGGAAAGACAAGCACGAAGTTCTCGCTTGACGGTGACCCAGACCCTTTTTTCGCATGTAGCAAGTACGAGCAGCGCATGGATTTCAAAGCTATTATAGCTGATTTAGACAAGCGCGAAGATGACGTCATTGCGCCGAGCGCGTTGATCTTTGCAAAACAACGCGAGTGGCTCAAAGATCGCATAGCAAGCAGGCGCATCGTAACTGACGGAAAATACGAAGAAGTCGAAAAGCTTGTGCTTCCGTATAAGGGGGAGCTTAAAAATTTGTGGGCAGCTGCTGGAAAAGAGGTGTACCACGCATACCGCCGCGACGCTTACAAGGAGATCAAGAAACGCGTCGACGAGCAGCGTCCTGACTTTGTACGAGCACAAGACTTACACCTTGCACCGAATGAAGCTGTAGGAATCGCAGAAAAGATGATCGACGCTGAGACGTTTCGAGCTGTCGGTAAATTGAATGATGACCTGCTTAACAAAGCTAAGAATACGATAGTCAGCGGAATTCGTAACGGAAGCAGCGAGGGTGACGTCAGTTTGCAGCTTGATAGTCTGTTTAACGGCCTAACCCGGGGAAGTAGCGCAGCTGGGTCGTCGGTAGAGCCGCACTTGCTGAAAACAATTGTGCGTACTAACAACACAAACTTCGTTAACATCGCGCGACGCCAAGTCGCGACGAGTTCAGCGAATTTATCGAAGTTTATTTGGGGGTATCGCTACAGCGCAGTTATGGACGGTCGAACGACAGATATCTGCATTGCTTTGAATGGGAAAACGTACCCAAAAGAAGACCCAGTGTGGAACTCAATTTCTCCTCCCTCACATTATAACGCTATTTTAGCGTCATCACGCATAAAAACTAAAGAGGGTGAGAAGCTGGTCGAAGATGTTAGAGTTGGTGATCTCGTGTTAACACACACAGGTAAATATCAAAAAGTTTACGACACTATGAATAAATTCGAAGATAAGGAGTACTATATCTTAGAATTGGACGACGGAAAAGTTTTACAGCTCACAGGAGAACACCCCGTATTAACAAAACTAGGGTGGGTTAGGGCAGACGAATTGACGATGAGCGACGACGTCGTCTGCGTTGAGGATGTTTCATGATAAAAACCTGTCCTATTTGCAGAAAAGAGTTTAAAGCTGAAGAGCACAAAAGAAAATACTGCTCACATGCATGTAATAATCGATCGCGTATTAAAGACAAGACGAAATTATGTTCCTTTTGCGGGAATAGTTACCAACATTTGCCGGGAAATAAAAGGCAGCAATATTGCTCTACAGCTTGTCGACACAAATCTCTTGTAAAACATAGGTTTTGTAAGCAGTGCGGCTCAGAAATAGAGTCGAGGGGTAAGAAGAAAAACTTTGTTTTTTGTTCCCACCAATGTTTAGTAGCGTATACGAAAGAAAATGCTTACGTGCAGCATTGTAAAAATTGCGGTGATGTTATTCTACTTAGAACGAAAGGAAGTCCTTTCTGCTCCAGAGCTTGCTATTTAAAATATAAAGGGGAAACAAGTATAGAGCGTAGAGTAAGAGAAGAATTAGAACGCAGAGGAATTACTTTCAAATCTCAGCACCAGATAGGATTGTATGTTGCTGATTTTTATTTACCTGTAGAAAATTTAATTATCGAAGCGGATGGCGCGTATTGGCACTCATCTTTAGCTACAAGAAGAAAAGACGAGCGGCGCGATGCTTTTATGCAGTCGCAAGGGCTAACAGTTTTACGCTTACAAGAAGCCAACATAAAAGATGCGAGTTTTATTTCGATAATGGAAGGAGCACTGAGTGGTAAGAATTAAATCGATCGCTAAAAAACAAATAGACAAAGAACGACTTTATAATTTAGCCGTTGAAAACGACGAAAGTTTCGTAGCCAATGGAGTAGTAGTGCATAATTGCCGAAGTATTCTAGTATACATCACAGAAGTTGATCGACAATTTGACAAGATTTCCCCCGACGAGCCGATTAGCTCTGAGCAACTACGCGCGTTGAACGACGCGAGTCGAGGTAATTTCATTCCAGAAATCAGTGCTCCTGCGAGTGGAGTTTTTAGCGACTACGAAGCAGCGTACAAAGCCTCGATTGACGCAGTAAAGAAGATGGACGCTGAAGCAGACAATGCAATCGATCGTTTTTTATATGGGGGCTACTTTGAAATGAACGCCGCCCTTCGCGGCGACGCCGAAGTGCTGTCCGATTTAGCAAAGTCCTCAGTAGGGGGCAGCAGTATGCAGGCACTTATGGCGAGAGCCGACGGTGTTAGCAAAGCTCTTACTTATTTACCAGCGTATAAGGGCACTCTTTACCGAGGGGCGGGCGACTTGACGACAGAAGCACTTGGGGCATCGCTTACTGAAAACACAGTACTTACTATGAAATCGTTCACGTTCGCTTCTTACGATTATAACATAGCGTACCGTTTTGGGGGGAAAACACTATTTTATATCCAAGCTAAAAACGCTAGGGTCATCGGGGTTAAGACGCTGCACCCGAACGAGAAGGAGCTGTTGTTTGACAAAAACACTCAGTTTCTCGTTAAAAAAATATCAAAAAAGGCTTCGCCTTCTACAGGTGAAAACACATATCATGTATTCTTGGAGGAGCTATAATGCCAGCGGGCTATTACCAAACTACAATTAACGATTTTATTTTTCCTCAGTGCAATGAGTGTAAGTATTATAAAGGTGGCCTAGCTTGCGAAGCCTTTACCCGCATCCCCAGCGTCATACTTAATAATACTGTAGACCATAAAGAGGCTTACCCAGGGGACAAAGGGATAAGATACGAAGAGAAATAACGGAGGTGGATTATGTTTAGCTTAAAGAATTGCTTGGGCAGCTTGTTTTTAGTGACGCTACTTCTAGCTGCCCCGCTCACACAAG
>Ga0208957_1001067_pt1 | contig 15581 bp, 18 predicted proteins | sample RifOxyA1_FD_184029 | JGI IMG/M metagenome (GOLD analysis project Ga0208957, IMG submission 184029) | Groundwater microbial communities from Rifle, Colorado - Rifle Oxygen_injection A1 (SPAdes) | ecosystem: Environmental > Aquatic > Deep subsurface > Groundwater | place: Rifle, Colorado, United... | reverse complement strand
CATATAATAGGTATCTTTATCAGACAAAATTTTTTTTATTCTATTTTTAACCACAACACGCAGCGCCATTTTTTCTAAGATTATTTTCTATACGTTTTAGCCAAAATATCTTAAAAGTATCTCCTACATATATCGAGAAACAGCTTAATGAAAAATACAATTATTTTGTTTATTTTAGGGGCGCTCACTTTTTCTGCATTTGCAGCAAGCAAGCTGCAAAAAGTTGAACGTATCATGCAACTCATGAATACTGAGCATGAGTTACAGGAACAAATGAAAAAAATTGTTGAAAATCTCAAACCTTATTCGAAAATTCAAGATGAAGACCGCTTTAACGAAATCATGGATCAAATTTTAAATGTAGATAACTTGCTGGTTTACCAAAAAAAGCAATATATGGCAGAATTTAGCGAACGTGAACTCGATGACATCATTGTTTTCTATCAATCCCAGGGTGGAAAACGCTTAAAAAGAATTAATTCACAGATTTTTTCAGATTCAATGCAATATGCACATCAAATGATTCAAAAGAAAATACACCTATTAAAAAACTAAATCCGTTAAGCACATTGGCATTTATTACTTCACCAAGATGACACTGGTTACTTTTGTGAGACGAGGTGCGAAATAAGATAAGTGTCTAATTTATTATTTTCATTTTTTAAAAAACGTTTGGCATTTTGATTGCACACTCGGTCGTGTGTTACCTAAAAATCCACGGAGGAAATAGAAATGAAAAAAGCATTACTTACTATTGGCGCACTATTACTTGTTAGCTGTTCACCTGTAACTGGAATTTTTCAGGCCAGTGAAGATTTAAGTTTTAAAGGCATCAAATATCTAACTGGTTGGGGTAGCGAAGTTCCCATTTCAGCTGGTGAGTACAAATCCTCTATTACCATGGAAAATAAGAAAACTCTGCTTTTAAAAATTACCAAAGAAGGACAATCCAAAGCTACTGAGGTCCGTTTTAAAATACCCAAAAACACTTCGTTACCAGAGTATAACGGAGAACTCAAGTTAACCGCCAAAGATGCCAACCAAAATTACGATCTTTTTGCCCAAGTAGATACTGAATTCACTTCATCAATGCACTTTCACGGAACTGAAAGTTGTACCTGGGAAAGCCATCGTCGAGTATGTCGAGAGATATGTCACGTTGAAAATGGTCGCCAGATTTGTCGTGATGATTGCTTTGATGAAACTATTACTCACTACGGTACTCAAGAAGTTGAATACCATAACGATTATACTGATCGAGACTTCAAAATTGATATTTTAAAACCCGGGACAGAAGAAGTCGTTGCCAACTTTTCGGGAAAAGATCATGACTCCGATAAAGTTTATGACTACCAAGGAAGATGTTACTAGATTTAATTAGAAAAATTCACAAACACCATTAATCGAAGTGGGCCACAAGTTTTTAGTGGCTCACTCCACAGCGTAACTCTTGTTTCGATATTGCATAGAAAATTTCGTTAGGCTAAAAAATTTATTGGGGAGCTACAAGTTCAATTTTTATTCTATCGGGATCTTCAAAGTAAACAGCATAAGCTTCTTTACCAGCATAAGGATGACGATCCTTATATAAAATTGTAATGTTTCTTCTTCTACATTCTTCGGTTATTTGATCAACATGCTCTCTTGATCTTGCATGAAAGGCTAAATGATTTAAACCTGTCTTACACCTGTGATACACAACATTTTTGTGTTTTTCCTCGGTTTGGACAAAAACTATATAACAATCATTAAGCTTCCAACTTTTTCCTTGATCCCAACTTTGGTATTCTTTATATCCAAGATTTTCAAGCAACCATTGCCAAAACGAAAGAGATTTATTTAAATCTGATACATTAATTTCAACATGGTGGAGCATGAATACCTCGCGAGAAAAAATGTTAAAAATTCAATTTATATGCATTTTCAGAAATTGTAATATATTGATTTAGAATCAGCAAAATCCAGAATGTCACCTCTTTTTTTTATAGGCCAGAAATAGCCTTGAAAATTATGAAGAGCTAACTCTATTTTTTGCAAAAAATCAAATTTATCAAATAAGTGCAAAGGTATTAATATTTCAGGTGTTAAATTAAATGCGAAAGCTTTGATTCCCCCTTCACCATTACCATCCAAGCGTGGATCACATGGTTGAAAAGCAAAGTCTATTGGCACAGATCTGTCGATGGGAGATAAGAATTTATCGACATAATCATCTTCACTAATATCTCCATCAAAATTCCAAAAAGCATTATCTCCACCATAATAAATATGTTTATCTTTGATATATATAGAAAAAGCTACTCCTTGATCAGACGACGGATAGGTGCTAATCATCAAATCATTCACCCTAATTTTCTCGTTTTCTTTGATTATATGAGCTGCACTCGGCACATTATCTACGTCAGAAGAAATGATGTAGGATATTTTCTTAATCCGATTTTTCCACTTGAATATTTCTTTGTTATAATGGTCAAGATGGGTATGAGACACAAAAACATACACATCTTCTTCGACTAAATTGTCAATACCAACAATTTCTTCCAACAAATTGGTTGCAACTTCTGGATAATCAAAAATTAGAACCTTCTCATATATTTTTATCAAATTACAACTATGGGTCAGGTGTATAATTGTATTATTTTTAATGATCATATTATTCCTTTAATATTGAAAAATACCAATCATCGGCAACTTTATCTTTATAAAATAACTCCCCATTAATTGTCCAAATAAAAGCGCAATTACTTCTATGATTTTGATCAAATAATTTTAGATTCCTCTAATGAAGTGACAGATTCAAACTCACGGGATTCATGATCCATCACGCTTGTAGAAACGGTCCTTGGCTATTATTTTGGCTTTTCTATTTATTACGATTTCATGATTGGCATAATTGATTTACTCAAAATTTCTGTCCGGGACAGGTGCTTTGGATTTTCAATTTGATCAACCAACTTTGACGCAAGCATACACTTCCAGGACAAGTAAAAATATTAAATAAGTTAACAGGCAACTACAGATCTTGAAACTTCTTTCACCACCAACACCAATCGCACTAATTATTATTGGCCCATACAATATTTAGAAGCGACCTGTTTCATATAAATGTTTGGTATTTTCAAGGACAATTTTCCATTTAACGAACACATCAGATTATGACCATTTAATTCATAATAAACAAACTGGCCTGCTTGATCAAAAAACTCTACATAACAATCATTGAACCCCAAAATATGCCCGAACTCGTGAGCAAGGATCTTGGTCTGAAGGGATGAATGGTTTTTTAACCCGAGATATATTTGAGGAGGATTACTATATTTAACGTATGAGGAATAAGAATTTAGCCAATTTATTTGCACTGTATTTTTTTTACTGCTAACAAAATTAACCAAAACTTTAATGTCAGCAGACTGCCAATAGGATTCAACGGCTTCCTTTACTATACTTCGGCGGTCCGGATCTGGTTCATAAACCTTGATCATCAAATTATATTGCCCTGAATTTTCCCAGCACTCAATACCTAAGTTTGCATAGTCATTTGATATCTTAAAAAAATAATTCCAATGACTAGCTTTTAAATCTTCCATCGCAAGCTCAAAAAAATTATTTTCATCCAATATATAGGCATCTCCCCATTTATTGCTATTAATACTGGTTAGTACATTGTACTTTTGGTTGCTGATTAGTTGTTTCTTTTTACAAATTGCGTGCTTAAATCTAATGGCATTGTTTTTTAAGTTTTCTAGATCCACCACCAGTCTTTTTAAAACACTTAACGTCTCTTCACTTAGATCCCAAACCCTTTCCCCATAAGTCAAAATTTCGCCGTATATATCATGAAGTTGCGAGCTAGAATTAAACTGACCTACTAAATTTTGAAACTGTAAATTAATAGCTACGGTGTTTAATATAAGGGGTTGGGTTACAGAAAATTCTGGCAAGCTAGTTCTTTGCAGAGTGGTTACAAGCGATGAAGTCTGAGGATATTGTGCTAGGATAAAAGGATTGTAATAGGCCTTAAATTTTATTTCAAAATCAAGAATTTCATCAATTACTTTAACTTCATTGCTGCTTTTATGGACACACTCATCATAGTTCCCCTCCTCATAAAAAAAGGTATCTTCATAGGTCAAATGTCTCTTTTGATGTAAAGGGTTCCCACACGAAAGCATGCTAATGCCTATCAATACAAACCAAAACTGACTGAGAAGATTAGGAAAACGCATTATTTACCTTTATATTATGTATCCAAAACCTTAGTTTCTTAACACATATTGTTGGCCTCTTCTTTGAAATTAATCTTCATTGTAAAAAATATCACCATTAATTTATAACACCTTGATATTTATGGCCCACCTCTATGAAGAATGGTAAATTTAAGGCAAATAATAATTGGAGTACAACCATGGATAATCAAAATTATTGGAAAAAGTGTTCTGTATGCAAAGCCGAATTAAAATTCGAAGATGTTTATTATCAATGCAGCGTTAGTAACTGTAAAAAATTTTCTTTTTGTTCAGTAAAATGCTGGGATGTACATTCAGGTGTTATGAATCATAAAAGTGCCGGTGCCGATGAATGTGTGGCACCTAAAGCTCTTTTCGAGGAAGAAATTGCCAAACGAAAAATTTTGGCCAATACCCCCAAGATGGGCACCACCATTGCATCATCCATGAGCAATACCAGTATTCCCAAAGATATACTTGTCGTGGCATCCAAATTCAAAGAATATGTTAAAATCAAACACGATCTCAGCACCTCCGCAAACGTTATGAGTATGCTTAGCGATATTATAAGAGTCTTAGCTGACAAAGCATCGGAAAACGCCAAACAAGATGGACGAAAGACTTTAATGGACAGAGATTTTGAAAATGTCATTTTTTAAAAAGTAGAGATGAAACATGCATCTGCGACAAACCAATATTGAGAAACTAAAAAAAACCTCCTTTGATATTTTAATTATTGGCGGTGGAATAAATGGTGCTGTCAGTGCCGCTTCGCTTAGTGCAAAAGGGGCCAAAGTTGCCTTAATTGATAAATTTGATTTTGCCGCTATTACCAGCCAGGAATCATCTAATCTTGCCTGGGGTGGGATAAAATATCTTGAATCATTTGAATTTTTTTTAGTTAATAATTTATGTAAATGCAGAAATCACTTAATAAAAAACTACCCCTCCACTGTCAGAGAAATCCGTTTTTTTACTACCATTCAAAAGGGATTTAAATACCCGGTCTTTGTCATATGGCTAGGTACCTGGTTATACTTTTTTTTCGGCAGATTATTTACCAAAGCTCCCCGATTTCTCACCCGCAAACAAATTCAAAAAGAAGAACCCATCATTGATATATCCAACGTTGCTGGAGGTTTTGAATATTCGGACGCCTATTTGCATGATAACGATGCCAGATTTGTTTTCAACTTTATCCGATCGTCTCTCAATTATGGCTGTATCGCCACCAACTATGTAAGCTCCCTTGGTTCAACGATTGATAATAATGGTGAATGGGAAACTAAGGCAAAAAATGAAATCAGCGGTGAGCAGTTCATTATCAAATCAAAAGTTATCATAAATGCGACAGGTCCTTTTGCAGACGCAGTAAATCTTTTGTCCAAGCAAACCACCAAACATCACCTTGTGCTTTCCAAAGGAATTCATCTTATCATTGATCAACTTACGAAAACCAAAAAAGTTTTAACTTTTTTTGCAAGCGATGGAAGACTTTTTTTCGTCATTCCCATGGGTAGAAGAACCTGTGTAGGAACCACTGACACCCGAGTCAGCACCCCTAATCAAAAAGTCACGCAGGAAGATATCTCTTTTATCCTAGATAATATTAATTCTTTTTTAAAAAAAGAAAGACCTATCACCTCCAGCGATATTATTGCGACCAGATGTGGCGTTCGTCCATTAGTTATTAAAGGAACGACCACTAAAGAAATGGATTGGGTCAAACTATCAAGAAAGCATGTTGTCGAAACCAATAATAAGGACAAATATCTCACGATCTTTGGAGGAAAACTGACTGATTGTTTAAATGTCGGCGATGAAGTAAGTAAAGCCGTATCTAAAATGGGTATTGTTTTAAAACATCCTCATTACAAATGGTATGGCGAACCTGATCAAAAAGTTAGGAAGGACTTTTTTCATCGGGCGAGTCTTTTGGATCTGGACAGTTACACCTCCAAAGAATCAAGTGAAAAATTATCATCAAGACTGTGGAGGCGATACGGATCAACGGCGTTTCGGTTATTAGAATGGATTCAAGAAGATCCCAAACAGGCAGAAGTGCTAATTAAGGGAACCGAATATCTAAGATGTGAGTTACAAGAAGCGGCTGAAAGAGAGATGGTGATTAAGCTAGAAGATTTTTTAAGAAGACGATCAAAAATATCGCTAATTGAAAAGCCCGAATTTATCCGAAATTCAGTTGGATTAAAAGATGCCTGCGAAATTCTTTTTGAAGACCAAGCCGAAGAAAAAATAGCAGAATATTTCAAAAACCAAACTACCCACTAAGGTCTTTTATATACACATGACATAGTTCTAATATGGTCACTGGCATCTGCATTTAATGCATACCATATACCTTGAATTGATAGTTGCACTTGAACTATTTTGGACATGTTATCTCTTTGAAAATTCAACTTAATAACCTCCATGCCAGAAGAAATTTTCATTAGATAACTTCGTTCTGTCCATTTAGTAATTTTTTGAAGATTAACTTCATTGACCGAAGTATTCAACCAAGATTGCTCAACGTAATCCATGTTGTTGGGGCCCCAAAAATTCCCATTGTATCTATATTTAGTTTTAATTTTGTCTCCATTAATCTGACAAAAACGCACATCTGATTTTTGGATTACTTCCAGAGGATAAATTCTTCCCCAGGCATCGTTTCGTACTTGTCGAAGAAGTATACCCAATTCTCCGTTTTCATCATCTTGATCACAAACGATTTCTTGAAGATTTAAACGATCCGGACATAAGACGTTTACTTCATCCCCTGTTTGTTTAAAATCCCCCAACATATGATTTAGATCTTCTTGGGCAAAAAGTACGTTAGTAAAAACTATTAACATCAAGGTGAAAAATATTTTCATAAATCCCCAGTACAAAATTTTTTTAATGGATAGCATGACTTTTCTTAGTTGTGTAAGGAATTTCCTTTAGTCAGTAAAAATTTCGGTATAGTAAGCCCTTACTAATAAACAAAAGTTTAACACCTTGAATTTCCCTTCCTGGCACCCGTCTAACAACAACCAGTTGACAAAGACCTAAAAATTTCGTTTTATGACCCAAAGGGGGTTTTATGCGGGAGTTATTGGGTTCCAAAATTCACCGTGCCCGAGTCACTGATGCCAACTTAGACTATATCGGTTCAATCACCATTGATCGAGATCTGATGGACAAAGTGGATTTGTGGCCATATCAAAAAGTGGCTGTCGTATGCTTGGATACCGGGGTTAGACTGGAAACTTACGTTATTGAAGGGAAGAGGGGTTCAGGCGATATCTGCATGAACGGAGCCGCTGCTCATCTAATTAAAAAAAATCAAACAGTTATTATTATTGGATATCAGTTCTCAGAAAAACCATTTAGTCCAAAGTGCATTTTAGTGGATGATAATAATAAATTTGTGAAATACCTCTAATGAAAAAACTGATTTTGATCAGACATGGTGAATGTGACGGTAATATTGAAGGAAGGTTTCGTGGCAGATTTGATTTTCCACTTAACCAACAAGGTATTCAGCAAGCTCACGAATTAAGCAAAATATTAAAAAAATTTGATTTTAAATTTATCTACTCCTCCCCTCTAAAAAGGGCCAGACAAACCGCAGACATCATCGCGACCCATGCTCCCTCTGAAGTTATATCATCGGAAGCATTTAATAATATTTCGCTGGGGCCTTGGAATGGGGAACTAAAAACTGAAATAGAAAAAAAATATCCACTAGAATATAAAATTTGGATGAAAAACCCAGAAGATTTAAATTTTCCAGGACTTGAAAATTTAAATGATGTTAAAGACAGGGTCCTGCGTGGCGTTAAGGAATTACAATCTAAACACCCTCAGGAAACAATAATTGTTGTTACTCATCGAGCTGTACTTAAACCCTTAATCGCTGGTTTGCTTGAATTAAAGTCACCATGGTTTTGGAAGATTCACCTTGATAATGCCTCTATTACCACTTTTGAACTCAATTTGAATGATAATTTCATGCTGACAAAATTAAATCACACTGATCATTTAAGCGCTTTTGTTGAAGAAAAATACTGACTTGGTCTAAATAAAATACACTATATTGCTTAAATGCCTGATTGATTTTGTAAGAAATCATTTCTTTAAATTGTCTGGAAGTCATGGAAAAATCTCTGGCGAAACCCTGATAAATTGGAAAAAAAAATGAAACTTATTACCCTGATAATTATCTCGCTGGTCGTTTTTTGTGCTCATTCAAAAGAATTAAAGATCAGCTCCCTTAACATTCGCGTTTATGGTCAAGGCGGAATGTATGCTGGGTCATTGGATGACGAATTTAGAGATAAGTGGTTAAAGGAATTTATTGAAAGCAAACTTGGTGACTCTGATGTTATTATTTTTCAAGAAATAATCAACAAAGAAGGGCTCATTAATAATGTCGTCAATCATATGAATTGTGTTTCATATGATCGAGTAAGTACCTCTGACGATGAAAAAGACGGACACATCTACGTTGTTGTGTGTTTTAATAAAAAATATAATTTTTTAAAAGAACAATCTGAAGATAACTATGCGTATGAGCCAGTGGCACTCAACAAGTATCGACCGGCTGTTTATGGCATACTTTGTGAAAACAATAAGAAACTGGCCCATATTGTTGGCTTACACTTGAAAGCTCTCCCCCAAGGACATCAAACTAGGGCCAAACAAATGGAACTTCTCAGTACCAGATTGAAGGAAATTGACGATGGACTGCCGATCATTGTCGGTGGGGATTATAACACCTACAACACAGATGAAATTGAAGATTATAAAATGATAAACTCATATTTAAACCCGCTCAATCTTTTTTCAGCTAACCAAGAAAATCTGATTACCTATAAAACTCCATTTTACAAAGGGACTTTCGATCACTTTTGGATATCACAATCTGTTTATACTGATGCAATTTTTTCCGTAAATGGGCCATGCAATACCACTACTAGCGGACCTCGCTTTGAGGATTTGTATTTCTATAACCAATTTATTTCTGATCATTGTCCAATAACCTTATCCATCCAACTTTAGTTATTGGGTTGCGCGTGAAGTCATCGGTATTTTTTTTCATTCATAGAGTATAAATAGACAAAATTATGGTTCTCAAGTAATAACAGTTTTATTCAAATTTTATAGGAGTATTCGTAGTGCAATTTTTTGAAGGTTCAGAAAAAAAAGTTGAAGTTGTTGTTAGTGGTGAATCAATCAACCTTCTAGAACTTGATAAAACGTTTTGGGAACATATTGTAAAAAAATGTAATGCCACCATCATCTCTTCTATTCAAAACGAGTTAATAAGTGCCTATTTGCTGAGCGAATCAAGTTTATTTGTCATGAAAGATCGATTTGTTATGATTACTTGTGGAGAAACCATCTTGGTAAACTCCGTTTTAGAATTTCTAAAAACCTATTCTTCCCAACAAATTGATTTAGCTATTTTCCAGCGAAAAAATGAATATCAGGCCAATTTACAAAAGACTTCTTTTTTAGACGATATAAAAAATTTATCCCGATTAATTGATGGCCAGGCTTTTCGTATGGGAGATCTAGATGGTCACCATAATTACATTTTTCATACACTGAAACCCTTTACTCCGCCCACCGATGACTTTACCAATGAACTTCTGATGTATCATATTACAGGTGAAGCGGCGAAAATTCTTAGAACACCCAATAATAAAATTGAAAACATTCGAAACCTACTGAAACTAAACCAGCTATTTCCTGAATTCCAATTTGATGATTACATTTTCTCCCCTTATGGCTATTCTCTCAATGCAATTAATAAGGATCACTACATTACGATTCATATCACCCCTCAAGAAAATAACTCCTATGTCAGCTTTGAAACTAATATTGATTTAAAAATGCTTTCATTTAATCTGCTAGATCATGTGGTTAAAACCTTTAATCCCAAAACATTTGATCATATTGGTTTTAACTCTAACCAAATCAGCTTTTCCCATGAATACTTTACTTTAAAAAAATCTGAAATTAACTTAACCTGTGGATATACGATGTCATTTAATCACTTTTCAAAAGAAAATGATATTCTTTCTCATCCCGTAAAAATACTTTAGGAGACCAGCATGCAATCAGATCTTTGGCTTGAAGAAAAATACAAAAATTTTATCGGTTATCGCTATAAAATAAATAACACTTTGTTCTCCGGCAAAAGCGAATTTCAGTCTGTAGATGTAGTCGAAACCGAGGGACTGGGCAAAATGCTTTTAAATGATGGATTGGTCATGGTAACGGAAAAAGATGAATTTGTTTATCATGACATGATCACTCATGTGCCGATGTTTGTTCATCCAAACCCAGAAAATGTTCTTATTATTGGTGGGGGTGACGGTGGCACCGCCAGAGAAGTTCTTCGTCACAAAAGTGTCAAAAAATGCGTCATGGTTGAAATTGACAAGATGGTTGTTGATGCTTGCAAAGAGCATATACATCAAACTTCCAAAGATTTAAATCATCCTAAACTGGAACTTATTATCGATGATGGTCTAGAATACGTAAAAAACACTACGCTTAAATTTGATGTTATTTTGATTGATTCTACTGACCCTATTGGGCCGGCGGCACCTTTATTTAATTCGGCTTTTTATAAAAACATAAAAAAATGCCTGACTTCCAACGGTATTGTCGTATCCCAAGGAGAATCGGTCTTCTTTGAATCTCATATGCAACAAGTACTGCTTGGTATATTAGGGGAACATTTTTCCAAGGTTTCCATTTATAATTATTCCAACCTAACTTATCCGGGCGGATTGTGGTCATTTACATATGCCTCGGATGTAATGGATCCCATTAAAGATTTTAATGAATCTCGCGTACTATCATCCAATTTAAAGTTTAATTATTACAATGAACAAATTCACCGCGCGGCTTTTGCTCTGCCAACATTCATGAAGGAAAAAGTTCAGCACTTATTAAAAAATTAAAAATCCCAATCTTTTGTCGTGCCACTACTGCAAAAAAAACGGAGGGAAATACCCTCCGTTTAAACAATTTTACTTAATTGCAATCCCATAAATGCAACCGATACTTTCCATAAAATAAGATTTAATCACAACATTCGAATTCCACTGTACACGAAAATAATCCCATTCAGGTTGGTGGGCCAATCTTTCTTGAACAATTCCAACCGGCGTAACTTTCCCTTCAATGGAAATACATCTCACTTCACTACCGGCGCCTACTTCTATCCGCTCACAAGATGGATCGACTAGTTCATTGAAAAAAAATTCGTCCAATATTTGATGTCCGGTTCTTTCAGCAAAAGATTTTTCCGCCCAGTCATACGCCACAACCAGAGAATTTAAAGTTAGGCCGTAAGAATTATCGGCACAGTCAGTATCTGCTTGAACTGAACAAGCTAACGTCATCACCAACATGATAAATAATTTTTTCATATTACTCCCTCCGTATGTTTGAACTCATCTGAATAATTAGCTTCAAAATCGTCCCTATTTATATTTAATTTTAGTTGCATCCTTTTCAGTGTAATAGAGCCGTATATCAAAAAAAACTAACTTTGACGGGCATATTGAAAATATTACACTAAGCGCTATTTTCCATGCCACACTACGTCAATTTGTGGTAAGTTACGATAATTATTTAGAGGTTTTTATGTTTAAATTTATCTGTTCATTACTGCTTTTTCTTCTATCTGTATCTTTAGGTTTTGCAGGAGATTTTTGGGGAGATTTTGATGGTCGTGGACTCCAAAAAATATCAATAATTGACTTAGAAAAAGTAAGCGAAAAAAAGTTTGCTATTCTTATACATGGAGCGACTTCGGAGTCTGACTACCTGTTACCTCTTGGAATGATTTTAAGAGATAGAGGTTATGAACCTATCTATTACCGGTATAACCCAGACGAAAGAGCAAATGATCTAAATTTGAGCCTACGGCTCAATCTAAATGCATTGATATGGAAAATAAACCCAGATGAAATATTAGTAATTGGCCATAGTCTTGGAGGAATTCTAGTACGAAAAACTCTCGAGGAAATCACGTTAACTCCAAAGATCACTTTCATTTCCATTGGCAGTCCTTTTAAAGGAATGAGATCTCTAAGCAGTTTAAAAAATCCGCTTGTATATCGAATTACTTCCATGGTCATAAAAGATTTGAAAAAAAGTTTCATTGACCTTGCTGAAAAATCAGAATTTTTAGATAGCTATGAGAAAATTCCTTCTCATATAAAACATCACCAAATTATTACAGATGAAGAAGGGGAAATTCGAATCGTGCATATTAACGGAAAAACGATTGATAAAAATGATAATCTGGTTGCGATAGAAGAACAGACAAGTGATTTAATTGGGCCCTATCTCCAAGACAAACACCAAATTAAAAATGGCCATGTTTCGGTGGTAAACAGCGAAGGGAACGTGTCTGCGAATCTTGCTCAATTATTGGATGAGTTGGAGTTATAGTTTACAAGAAAGATTGACCCTATTGACTGGAAGGGGAAGAGGGATCAAATATAAACGGCCCTTGTATTTTATAGAATTAATCAAACCCTGCTGGTTGAATTTGATTTGTTGTTGATGTTTGATATAAGCAAGGACGCTATAGGAAGGCCCCACGGTAAGATCATATTTCATACCGTCTTCGCTTATGGTTAGTGGATGTTCTATATATTCAGGACTCATACTTACTGAAGCGCCATCATTAAAGTTTCTTATGAAATATCTTTGCTCTGGAATTTTTTCACCCTTGATGATGTATTCAACCGTTATAATGGTCAAGCAGTAACCAAAATTTGAAGATTCAATAGAATGAACAATTACCTCACCACAATCGGCCATGGTGTATCTTCCGCCATCATCGAAGATGTTTTTAAAAACATTATAGAATTGTATTTGTTCCGGAGTATAATTTCCTTCTACAAATTCACATTCTGATGCCTCAATTGAAAACGAAGTAATGCTTACACATAAAAATAGGATGATACTTTTCATTTTTGTTTCCCCCAAGTTGGATGCTTCTTCTGGTTTACTAAACCGTTTTTCATCTTCCTAAGAAAAACTATCGCATGCGGAGTTAAATTTTAATAGTCGGCAAAACTTATTTTCGGGCACAACTTGTGCTTAAGGATTGATTAGAAGAATTTTTTAACTTCTTTTATAACCTTCTTTTGTTTTGAACTAAGTTTGGTCATCTTCGGATCGAGTTCCAACTCAAGATTAAATTTAGTCATGTTTAAAATTTTATTTAAAATATCTGTATCTAAAACTAAATCCGATCTATTTGACTTGGATATAAATGGTTTAAGTTGAGCTGTGACATTATAGAAAATGACAATTCCATTTTGTCCATCATTTGGGCCATGAAAAGTACCGGCGGCTCCTCTAACACCTTTAATATTAAACGGGAGAAGAAAATTGAAAGGATCCAGTGAAGAATCAAATGGCATTCCACTAATGGGTATCGCAATTCCTGCAACTGCCAGCATATCATCGACTGCTACAAAAACTTTTACGTGAGTTGAACTTTCTTCAAAAGAAAATATTTTAACTCCATCATTTAGAATGAAAGGGAGCTCTCTCCCGTTTGGTAACAAGATATCATCGGAGATCTGGCTGTTAAATATTTTGCTCAAGCTTAAGTCTAGTTGTAATTGATTACCATTTTGCATTTTTAGATTTCCAATTATTTCATGAGTCTGGAAATTAAATATCGGAATATCAGCATAATCCAGGATAACACCGATGCGTTTATTAAACGTTACTTTTGATAATAGATTCAATTCATCATCAAGCTTATAGGCATTGACTGATGCAGTTTTAACATTGCCACACGAAATAAATAAAAAAATAACGGTAAGACTACAAAGAAAATTGCTTAAAAAATTCATAATTCCTCCTGATGGTTGAAAATTTATTCGGAGGAATAAATAAAACGTTTACTAGTTGAGTTTAATTATCAAGCACATCTTGTGCTTTAGGTTGGATAACTTTATCCATCAAAATCAAGATCCCATCATTATTAGAATCGACAGCGGTTTTTCCTACATATGAAATATTAAGTTTATGTTTTTTGGAACGCTGAACCATCGAGATTATACTGTTGTCACCTATAGTCATAGGCATCGATATAAAAATACCAAATTTCTCTTTATGTTGATAGATTCTAATTAGTCCATAATCCCAAGATGTTTCTTGAGTAGGTAGAAATCCATTTCCGACTCCACTGCCTCCAACGTCACGAACCCCAGGAAGAGGACGTCCCCCCGGAAGATTATTAAAATCCCAAGATAATGATTCAGTTTTATTTACCTGGTAATCTTTAAAAGATATAACCAAATTAAAAAGGTAAATATATTGGGTTGGATCCCAAACAATTTCTAGAAATGAATTTTCATATTCAGGTAAAAAATATTTTCCTTGGAGAGCCTCCAGGCGATCGCTTTCATATGGAGCTTGCCCAGAGAATGTGAAAACATCTTCAAAAATCTGAAAGTCAACGAATTCATTGTTTCCATTACATGAGTAAAAAAAGGTTATGAATAAAATCAAGATAAATTTCATTAATTTCATTGAGGCAATCCTTTATTATTTGTATGGGAAAAAATATGCATATTCAGTTGGTAAACGTTTTTTTCGTTTTGATCACAAAATCTATTATTAAATTCTTTTATCACATCCCGAAGATATTCTTTAGCTTCAGAAAGTTGATCTGGATTCATCTTAAACGTAAAGGCCTGAAATTCCCTTTCATCTGATGCTTGTTCTCTAAGGGCCTGCTTGGCGAGTTCTAGCATTCCTTCATGATGAATTTTGATCGCTTCCGAGGGAATATCGTTGGTCGTCATCAGATCTATATCCTTAGAGTGCAAGGTTTGGTTTGGAGTTCTAGTAATAAATCCCAGGTCGATTAGGTTATTGATGGCCGATTTAATTTCTGAAATTGAAACCTTATTTTTTAAAAGATAGGCTAGCTCCTTATAATCTTCACAGTAATTATTTTTTCCTCGAAGAAATTCTTTTAGAACCAGATGGTACCACTTAGCGATATAAGAGAATTTGACCGTATTTATTTCGACAAACTCATTTATATAAGGATTAATTCTTTTAAGCTTATTTAAATTTTCCTCAACCGGTTTATTTTTATTAACTAATTTTTGAACTTTAACGAGTTCCAAAAGATAATCTTTTTCCTTGTTTTTAAACTCCATGTAGCGTGAAAAAGCATCAAGAAAATCAATGCTCGGAAGTCTTTTACCATCTAATATCATTCCAAGGCTTCGAGAGGATCTATACCCCAAACGCTTTGCCCACTCGCCAAGACTTTGAGGACCGGTCTTCCTTGCCTTAAAATCATCA
>Ga0208957_1001063_pt1 | contig 15659 bp, 14 predicted proteins | sample RifOxyA1_FD_184029 | JGI IMG/M metagenome (GOLD analysis project Ga0208957, IMG submission 184029) | Groundwater microbial communities from Rifle, Colorado - Rifle Oxygen_injection A1 (SPAdes) | ecosystem: Environmental > Aquatic > Deep subsurface > Groundwater | place: Rifle, Colorado, United... | reverse complement strand
TCAAAATCCACCTCGATCAAGCATCCCCCGTAATCCGAAATGGCTTTTTTGACCTTTTCGTTGTCATAAGAATATCCCCTCCATTCAAAATCTAACCAGGGTATTGCTTCTTTTATCTTTCCCCAGATTATTTTATCGACCAAAAAACCCTCCACCCGTTTCAATCTCTCGTTCACTTCAGTCGGGGTCAGACCCGCCAACATCGCTACACAGGTTATAGTACATCCGTAGCTAGAAATTGTTGTACTACCATTTCCCAACTTTAAATTTCCCCATCGAGAGTCCCTTTGGGAAAGAATCGTCATTTATTTTTTTTCATCGTCGCAATCAATAATTTTTTCAGACCATTAATACACTCGGTTAAAGAAGAGAGAGATTGGGACATTTTATTTAGTGCATCGGTTGAAGCGTGAAGATGGTTTTGTATCAGTAAAGAAGTACGCTTCTCGTTCCTGTCCAGATAATAAAGGAACAGGATGGTCACGGCTATCGCCCCAATAGTATTTGCAACTAAGGATGGCAATTCGTTTACCAGCATATTACAAAACCCCCATTAGTTTATTGATAAGAGCTTTAGCAAGACCTCTGGTTTCATCGTCAAAATTGGCAACCTGTTTTAATTGGGGTTGACCAGCCTGTGGTGTTTGGGGAGCAATCGGTCCCTGTGGAGCCTGGGGAATGGGAGGTGATGCCGGGATGGGCATTGTTGGGGTATTCGGGCCTCCTGTGGGCAATGCCGCACCCGGTGCGGTAACTTGACTCATAATCGGGCTTGCGCCTCCGCCTTGTCTTCTTGCTACCGCCTCTCGAATTGCCTGCATGTCTATATCTGCCATAATCTCACCTCTTTTTTGAGTATAACATTAATATAACTCCTGTGGACTTGCGGGAACTTGATTAGTAAATTGAACATTCTCTGGAAGTATTTGATAACCGCTTTCCTTTTGCAATTCAGTACCATAGAAATTTACTAAATTTGATAGTTTCTGTTCCAACATCTGCCGAGAATCTCCGACTTTAGGTGCATATTTATTTAACATCTTTTCCTCATTCGGTGTGAATGATGTTCCTGCTCGAGCCTTGGCAATTGAAGCTATCAGGTTAGATATTTTTCTATTAAATCCGAGAGTCGCCGGATCACCTTTGAAAATATATCCTAAAGTACCACCGGCCTTTGCCTCTTCTAATCTTGATAACGTACCCGTAATTATTTTGGGATCTGATTTCAAGTCAGCCAATGCTTCCTGAGCAATTGAGTAGACGCTCCCACGGGCTACTTGAGCTTCTGTCTTAGTTTTTATAGTGCCACCAGTTCCAGTGGCCATTTCATACATGGTTTTGATCTGGCTGGCATATTTAGGATATTTATACATGAGATACGCCATTTTGATTCTAGTTCCCCTTTCCGATAATCCTCCAGGCGTTTCCGGGACCACGTTTGTAGTGATTGGCTCTGGGATTGTTGTGGTATATGGTTGGGTAGTTTCTGCTCCACCTGCTAATTTAGATCCGATATATCCGCCTATTTGAGGTCCGATTGATCCTGTTATGGCTCCCTTAACTTGAGGGGATGGAGCCAACTTTTTGGCTATTTCACCAACGTTAATGAATCCAGGTTGTAATCCGGCTGATGTTTTTAACGAGCCTAATAGTCTGCCCGTTGCTGGTTCAAATCCCAAGTTAGTCATTTCAATATCAATATCTTTTAGTCTCTGGGTGATATAAGAAACCAGATCGTCAGCTGAACTTTTCAAGAGAGGGTTCTTGGAGTGAATAGATGGTGCGGATAATTTTTCTCCCCCAGCTTTAGTTAAATTGAAGAAGTCTTTTGCCAATTGAGTCTTTTCTTTAAAAAGATTGACATAATTCGTTCTGTTATGACCTTCAACAGCCTGTTTAATAACGGGGAGTTCAGATATGTTAAATGCCCCTTTTTGTAATCCTGCTGGTGTTTCAGGCACGCCTTGTTGTAATTGAGCCATTCGAGATGATACTTGTGGACTTTTAGAAAGAGGCTCAATGGCTGTCAGTGGCCGGGTTATATCAAATTTCCCTAGTCCCAGACCTAAGGTCGCCCCTTTATATTGAGCGTTTTGTATAACATCCTGCAATAAAATCAATTCGTGTTCTTGAGTTAGAGCTTTACCAATTTCCGGGAATTGGTTTTTTAATTGATGGCGTAATGTCTGAGCTATCACTTTTTGGCCCTGTGTAATAACTGCACCTTTTTGATCCTCAACAATCGCCTTACCAAAAGCCTGATTAGCAGCCCTCACCATCTCTAATGCTTTTTCTACTGATACACTTGTTCCACCCGCAAACTGCCCCCCGGAAGTCCTACCTTTGAAACTTGATTTAACTGCATTAATTAAATCATCTAACACCCCAACGGCTTCTTCATTCCCCGGAATTTTTAACAACTCAGCCTTTTTATAATTGAGTTGGTTAATAACAGGAGTAAGATCAACCTTTTGTTTACCAATCGTTTTCAAATTGGCTTGAATCACGGCCTCCGCATCTCTTATCCCATCCTGAAGCACACCACTGTTAGGGTTTTCGATAGACCCGACTAAATCATCATAAGTTCCCCTAACGTTGTATTTTTTAACAAGTTTTCTAAGGTCATATCCCGCATCCGCAGCGTTCTCATAGGCTTTCGGGCTTGCTTTAATTAAATCTTGGGCCGCTTTTTCACCAACTTTAACTCCACCCCCTTTTAATAATTCCTTTCCCTTTTGCCATATTTTTCCAGCCCCCCAGAATAAACCACCAGCAATTGCGCCTCCTGCCACTCCACCAGCTACCGTTTCTGGTGTAGCCTCTTCTTCCGAATAAGCCCGAAGTCCACCCATTGTTCCTCCTAAAGCTAATGCCGCTGGTAAAGTTTTACCTACTGGTACTAAATAGGCAGATACGCCAGCTATATTCTTAGCTGTGGTTTCAATCGGTTTTTCCCTTGTTCTCTTTAATAATTTTTCACTCATAAACTTAGGTTTCGACATTTCTGAAACCCTAGCCCTCTGTTCCGGTGTCATCCTACTGACATCCCCAAACGATGCCTGACGATATTCCGGGTCAGCCAATAAGGCCAACTGCCGGGTTGCTTCCAACGCCGATCCCCCATATCTGGCAAGTGGGCCTATTAACCAGTTATTTTCCAACCTCTCAGTTAATGGTTTCTGTTCCAAGGTTTGAATCGTAGTCCCATACTCACTCAACTTTTGATTTATAAACTCATCAGGTATTCCTGCACTACGGGCCTGCTGAACTTTGTTAAGTAAATCTTCTTTGTCGTACATTTTTACCTCAAAGTAGCACTGCTACCGGCAGTCCCTTGGCTAAATATCTGACTTAATATAGATGAGTAATCAGGAGTTGATGTAGTTGCCCCGGTTCTTTGAGTTGCCGGAACCCATGTCGCCATTTTGTAATCGAACATCCACTGTCCACCCGGAGAGTAAATCGGATTTAATGAACCCCCAATTGCTACCTTTGGTTTAGTAGTTGGCATAGCTTCTAGTCCGAACATACTCCCAAATTCACCAGCAGACATTTCTGGTAAACCACCTGCACCCGATTGACCAGATAATGATTTCTTGACATCCCATTCACCTTGTAATCTGATTTTGTCTTTATCCATCTCAAATTGGCGTTCCATCTTGGACCAGTCAGATGCTTGTTGCCAGTCCTGATCGGCTAACTGCTGACCACGCTGAATCTTGGCGAGAATGAGAGACAACTGGTCTTGTAAACCTTCTGTGAAACCGGACATCTCTCTGGCCGCCCTATCAGAAAAGGCCGATATTCTGGCTAAAATTGGTTGTATCTGTCTTTGCTGTTCTGCCGTGAAGTAAGTCATCTTATTACCAACGAGTTGCAAGGCAGTCGATAGTTGACCACTGGCTTCCGCCTGACCTGTTACTAATCGTCCCAATTGAGTCCTGAGTGGGGTTTCTTCCGATGCCAGTAACCTTCTCCTTTGGGGTTCACTTAATAGTTGACCTGTAGTTCTGGCATTAATATCCTCCTCAAGTCGATCTAATAAATCGCCTGTTTTAGCAACCTCTCCTCTAACGGTTGAAAGTTGGGCAGTAAGTCCCGGTATTCCCTGTTCAGTAGACATCCTTTCATAGGCGGTTGATAGGGGTTCCTGACCAGCTTGGGCAGTCTCAAATTTCTGAAATAATGATTCCTCTTCCCCCCTCAATCTATTCTGCTCAGCTTGGCGCGAGGCCTCCATTGATTTATAAATCGCTTCTGGGTCAAATGCCGGTTCACCTAATCTAGAAATAGGGGCATAAGCTGTAGAAGTTGTCGTACCTTGTTGCCAGTTTACCCCCCTACCTCCCGTGGGGTCTGAACCGCTAGTAAAAACGTCCCCCCCCCAATATCTCATGTTTGTACCAGTGGCGGGGTTCGTCCCCCAGCCCCCAAAAGGTATATTAATTGCCATTTGTACCTCCCGCTACCACTTTTCCTTCAGTTAATTTGATTTCTCTCGTCATAAGTAAACACCTAATAAAATCTGACACTCTAGGCGTTCACTTTATATAGTGCGTATAAAGATTATACTATATCCGAATAGAGCTTTTTAAGTTTTTGATAATGGTTAAGCTGTATCGACAATGCAGTTGGTAGTTGCTGATAACTCAGCACTTGTGGCAATAGCAGTCGTGCCATCATAAAAAGTTACCCGTATTGTCGCCCCATTTGTAGCTGTTAATAATGCCTTGTTAGTTACTCCAGTGTCCTTTCCAATACCGAAATTTTGATATACGGATGGCATAGGAATTGTAAATATACAAGTACCTGCACCTGTCCCAGCATCAGTTATCAAAGCTCTAGTCCTGACATACATATTATTGCCAATAAGCTGATAATAATTGTCAGCGGTAGTATATGAAGTAATCGTTCCTGAAGAAGATGTAACGGTTGGGTCAAAAATCATTGCTCGTGAATAGTAAATCGGTCTTTGAACTATCAATATATTGTCCCCAACTGAACTGGGTAATGACCAAGTATATCCGGCTCCAGCCGATAATACAGCCGAAAATCTACCCACATTCTCATAAAAATCACCATCATTAAAATTAGTCGTAGTTGAGCCAGCAAAATAATCATATTGTGTCGTGACTAATGATCCTGTCGTCAAAAAGTAATCAGCTCCCAAAGCAAAAGGTAAACGACCAAAACCCAGGACAACACCATCCGTAGAATCGTAACCTAGATATACGAAGTAATCTACCTCCCGTGTAGCGGTTTCTGACGAACCGGAACCAAACCAATTAGTCCCAGCGTTTTTAGTCACTGACAATGCCGCAGTAATACTTCTGACTGCATCATTAATCCGGCAATACACTGGGTTAGTAGCTGACGGATCATTACCATCCAAACCTTTAATAGCTACCGTGAGATTACTTGATGCTACTGATGGAACAATTTTGCCATTAATTAAAAACCCACGAGGAAAATTATTCACAATATTAGCTGTGCCGTCAAAAGAAGTTCCATTTATTAATCTTGCTGTCTGTAAAGCTGTAGCCGTTCCCGCATTTCCGGTGATATCAGTATGAGAATGTAAAGTTGTAGCTCCTCCATCAGTCAAATCAGTCCAATTAGTACCAGTAAAATTAGCTGAGTCCCGGTCCGTAGCGTGATAATGCAAAGTTGAATCACCTGCATCAGTTAAATCGGTGTGGTTTGTAGCAGTTAAGTGGGTATAACTTGCAGTGTTAAGTGAGGCCAATGCTGAATGATCTACCCCGGCTGGCAGAACATCCCCGGAAATAGATTGACCTGTTAAGGTTAAGTTAATACTGGCAGTGTCGGAAACAGCATTTATAAAAGTCGAGCCATGAACACCATCTAATAAATCGGCATTTAGATTTGTGTTTACTGTAGTTGAGGTGACAGCAAAAGGTGATATTCCTATCGCTAATGTATTAGTCAATTGACCAGACATTGAAATCGTAGTTATGCCTCCCAAAGCCCCAGATGTTTCGGTTACTGTGGCGTTTTCTATTTGCGTCCCGGTTGATTCATACCGAAGAAGTCTGGCATCGGTTAAAGATGCCACATGAACACTATCTACCATATCCGCATTTAAGTTAGTATTTAACGTCGTCGAAGTCGTAGTATATGGTTGAGTTCCAATCGCTATACTTGAAATGAAATTAGGAGCAGTTATCACTCCAGTTGCACTCACTTCTGCCAATACAACTTCATTACTATCCTGCCATTGTTGAAGATCAGCGGTTTGATTGGTTACGGTGGCGGATATTGCAGGAATTAGAAGAGGTGCTGGCATTGATGCTATCCCCTCGCCCTGTGTGCCAAAAGTTGTTGAATCCACACCTACCCAAGTTATTCCATCGGTAGAAGTAGCAATGCAATGTGTTCCTGGATCACCTACCGCTACGAATATCGTTCCATTCCAGGCGACCCCATAAGCATTAGCAAAAAGGGTATTACCCAATCCAGTCCAGGAGGTTGTGTTGGAAGAATAAGATAAAGTATTCGTCCCCCCTCCTCCACCTGTTCTGACCCAAACAGTACCGTTCCAAGCAACAGATTGTCCTATTTGAGTTAAAGGATCGACAATTCCAGTCCAAGATGTACCGTTACTGGAAGAAGCAAGAGTTCTGGTCCCGCCTTGTCCAACAGCGAGAAACAAAGATCCATTCCAAGCAATCCCCTTACAACTACTAATTGTTGTACTTGCTAACCTGCCCGTCCAAGTTATTCCATCTGTGGATGAATAAATAGAAAATGATCCACCTGATCCCCCAGCAACCCAAATAGTTCCGTTCCAAGCAATTGTATCAGATTGGACTTCAAGGTATGTTTCACCTAATCCAGTCCAATTTATACCATCACTTGAATAGGCCAAGGTATTTGTACTACCACCCCCAGCAACCCAAATAGTTCCGTTCCAAGCCACGCCATAACAAGCCAGATTGAATATGCTGGTTCCCAAACCTATCCAAGTTATACCGTCATAGGAATAAGCAAGGGAGTTAGTGCCTTGCCCACCAGCTACCCATATCGTGCCGTTAAACGCCACACACCAACCCTTTGTAGAAAATATTGATGTGCCTAAACCTACCCAAGTTACCCCATCTAATGAATATGCAATACTATTTGTTCCTGAACCTACGGCAACCCATTTTTCTGCGGGTGAAGTATAGTTGTTCCCCCGAATTATTAAACCCATCGTATTAGGCCCACCAGTTTTTATTATTGAGGCATCCTCTCCCACCAAACCGGGAGTGATCTGGTTTGTTACGTCAAATGGGCCAAGGGAGAGCTTTTTCCAGGGGATAGAGCCAGTGATTATATTCTGTCCATCAATCTTGGGGTCTTCCACCGTTTGCAGTACATCTAGAGCTGGTATTTCTGGGAAGTACGTTGCCTTAGGGGCTTTTTCTTCTGCCATATCAAACTAGAGTCTCAGCAGTGAGGTCATCGTATTCAAGACCAATTGAAGTAATAGTTGGGTTAGTCGAACCAGTAGTAGCTAGAATTACTTCAAACTGATATTCGTAAAATCGTGCCATGCTAGTTTGAATTGGTAAACGCGTAACGGTAGAACCTACAGTGGAATTGGCGGTGTCTGTTGTATACGAAGATGCCCGATTGGTTTTATATCCCAACTGGATACTTTCACCACTAACTAATGGTTTGTGAGTGGCCTTTAAAGTAATTGCCTGTTTTTCCTGTAAAGGACGGTTATCGTCAAACAGAAGTGATTGATATGTACCAGATGCAAATGGACTGGCAGTAGTGATTACCCGATCAACTCCGTATGTAGTGTCGTTTTGCCATCCGATATACAACTCATCTCCATAACCTTTAACCGACCCGATATGTAAGGTGATCGCCTGGGATAAATTATGTGATGGTGTATAGGCCAAAGTTAATGTCTCGTTATATTTATCAGACTTGGAACTCCACTGATAAACCCCCTGAATCAACGCCGTTGAATCCGTGTTGGCCGCTATCCCTATTAATGCCGCACCTTTCCAATTACAGATCGCCCCTGGATAAACTTCTAAATACTTGGATGCTGGTAAGAATGGGATTTTGTGGACTTTCTGGAACGGATTATAGTTTAGGTAAATAACCCCGTCAGCTCCCGCTACCGAAAGTAGCCGGTTTCTGGAATTGACCAAGGCCTGTATACCACCCTCTTGGATGCTGACGAAAAAATTATATGTCGTAGCGGAACCATCCCAAAAGAAAACTATCCCAGATTCAGAGTCCTGAATTGCGCTCCCTTTCCATGTTCCAATAACTAAATATTCATCAACCACATCGAGAGTCCTTACGTTATAACCCGGAGGGAATGTCAATCTATCTACATCCCAAACAGTGCCATCCCACCAACCCAAATTGTCCCCATGTCCAACCGCTAAACCATTTGCAAAGGCTTTCACCGGAGAGAATCGTTTTCCAGCGGCACTTGTATCGTCCAATCCAGTCTGCCAGGCATCTGTAAAAGATGGAGTTCCACTTAATAAACCATACCTTCCAATCTGTGTATTTTGGGTATAGTAAAGATAATCATTGAAAATATCCATACCTTGCCCGCATGAACTTGATACCGTTCTCAAAACAGACCAAGACCCAGCTGATGTCCTTTGATATAGTTTCCCAGTGTCACCATAAAAATATAGGTTAGTGTCATAGGGCGCGCCACTTACAATCCATTTCACCAAGTCAACAACTGTAGTACCAGAGTCCTTAGCAGTCTTTGGATTCAGTGTAAGATTAGTTGGCTCCGAGAAAATATCCAAATTCGTAGTCAAATAGAATGAACCCCTTACTCCTTCCTTATCCGAATCACCAATACCACCATTGAAATACTTTACAGTCAGAATTTTTTTGGCCATATTAATCAAGCAAAATTACAATAAGCAAACTCTCCATGATACTTTTTAGCGGCTGAATCATAAGCTCTCGCGGCTTCTAATTTAGAAGTGAAATCTCCTAGTTTAATTCTTTTTAATTTATTTATTCTAATATGTGTTCTCCATCTTTTTCTTGTATCATCCCAATAAACACCTTTATACCCAGAAGTATTTAACGATGATTTAACACTATTCCTACAATTTTCTGATCGACTACAAATACGAAGATTGGTTTTTCTGTTATCCAATCTGTCATGGTTTATGTGATCTACTACTTTACTTACAGGGGGAGACATAATCTCTCGATGCAAAATAATTAGTTTCCTTATTTTATGAGAACCTAATGTCCATCTCACTGCATCACCAGGACTATTAAAACGCCATTTCCATTTATTCAAATGTACAAAATCTTCATCATCAACTTTCGCCCATTTTTTTTGAGTAAGTCGGATTCTTTTCATACATACCTTAAGTTATAGTTGAAGGCCAAAAGGCAGGCCCCCAAGGCGCAAACCGTGAAGCAAATCCAGTCCCCCTGCTTATAGCCGATCTGGTTTTGGTTCCCCAACGTCTTTTTCCAGCTTCAAGTCCGGCGGTGTATAGAGTCCAGTATTTAGTTTCCTGGGTAGTATCCTTTTTGATTGCAAAAAAATGAGCCAGAGCATAATAGACTGGTAAAATTTGCATTTCCTCCGGCAGTTTAAACATATCGTAGATTTCAGTGGAAATCGAAGTGGAAGTCGTACCTTCATAAGCATGATCGAGTTCAGCATTATTGGTATCCGTGCGAGATGCGATTCTATAAAAGTAACCGTCCCCACCCTTAATGTATCTGTTAACCATTGCCGCCGTGAATGCCCCCGTAGCAATCGTCACCGTTTTGTCCCCGTTGGTCATCGTCAAGGTTCCAGTTGCATAGACGTCGGCACTTAGGTCTTTGTCAATAATCTCATGTACAAGGGTAAATGCGTAACCGGCAGTCGAAGGAGTAGGATAAATCCCAACCTCTGATTTACCTACGCCGTAGTTTAGCCTCAAAAAGAACTTTTCCGGTATGTTGCCACCTTGATCGACTTGCGTTAAATAATCCCATGACTCCTGGTCCTCTTCTTCAGTTATGGGGTATTTCTGCGCCCCAATTGTAAGTGAAATGGACTTTAAAAATAGGCAATCCATCGGCAGATCGTAATAACGCTGACTAGCAACTGTAACAACACTAGTATTTGTTTTCTCTGTTACCGGCTTACCTATTTCAGCCAAGCAAAATTTATACCCAATATTCATCAACAACTTAAAAGTCGTCAGTGATGAGGGGGTACTATCCGAGCTTAGAGTTTGGCACAAAGTTTGCGCATCCGTCCAACTGACCATAAAATTATTATATCACCCACTTACAGTCAAACTACAGCCCGCTTAATCCCCGTAAAGTCCTTTTTACCCTTCGACTGGCATCATGTTACCTTTTCTTTACGTTCAATGTCTTCCAAATCCATTTCCCTACGTCTTTTTTCTAGTTCTTCCTCCAAATCCGTCCTGACCTGTTCAACCGATTCCGTTAGTTCGCTTATCTGACCGGATACTTTGTTTATTTCTTTTGATTTTTGGTTTGCCTGACGATTCAAAATCACGATTGATGTTTCCAGCCTTCTTTTATACGCTAAGAGTTCCCTTACCTGTTCGGTTAGTAAGACAACCGATTCCGTGAGTTCCTTCCGTTTCTGAATTAAGTCCTGCACGTTACTTGGGGATCACTATTTTATTATCCGGTTTGATTATTTCAGGCGGTTTCTTGGTGCAAGTTAATTTATTGTCACTCACGTTATAACTAATAGCGTATTCCTGTGGATTTACACTCAGACGGGGAAGAACCGACTGAATAATGAATTGTTGCATGGCGAAATCAATGTCAGTAATTATCAGTCGGTGTTGATTTATTAATATCTGACGGAGTTGTAGAAATTCAAGATCCTCCTTACTAAAACTGAATGTTTTTACATCCTCTTTTTTAATATCATCTGCCATATCAAAAAGCCTTTATCTTAGCAATTAACTGATCGACGGTTTCCTTCCCGGTTACTTCAAGTCCCAATTTCTCACAATCAGCTAATAGTTCCTTTCTAGTTGGCTTAGCTTTCTTGTCGTCCCAGATCGAAGTTTCAAGTACTTTAACCGTAGGAACTTCTGATAGTAATTCCGGTTCGACTTGAGTTGCCGATAAAGTTGGTTCATTATAAACCTCAACAGGTTGTGGTTCAGGTTTAAGAACTCCTAATACTGGATTCGGTATCTCTCCTAGATCAATGGCTTTCTCTTCCGGGTTAAGAGTGTCAACTATTTGGGATACCTTTTCGCCCTCCTCAACTACACTTTCACCTAAGAAATAAGTATCTACACCTAAAAGTATTTTGGCAAGCATTTTAGGCCTTTCGGAACTTGATTGGAGTAATCCCTTTCTGCCGGTTTCCTCTTCCATTTTAATTAACAGGTGATTTGCTAGGTGTTTGGCATAGTGTTCAGCTAAGAACCGGGGCATTTTCTTAGTTTGACCGGGTGGTATTCTATGGGGATGACCCGACCATTTAACCTGGAAGTAATCTCGGTGAGGGTAATCATCCTCTGTATCCTGCACATTACAACTCACATCGGGGTTGCAGACTATCAGGACATCTAATTCGTGGGGTTTGTGCTTTGCTTCGTCTGGCATTTTCAATGCTCTGTTAATAGTTTAATTATAGAATCAATAAGTATTTTGTCAAATTACCTGGCAAAAGTTATTATTCCTTCCTGAATTATATCCTTTACGGCAGCTCCGCCTCCGGTGCTTACCACAAAACTTTCATATCCAGACCCAGCCCCCGTACCCCATGCACCATAAATATTAGAGCCCCCGTAATAGACCTTTAGTTCGACGGCAGAAATCGTACCAGTGGCACTGCCACCACTTTGTACCATGCCTAATTCAGCCCCACCAGCCGTCCCATCGAGATAAATAGCCGCCTGTGTTCTTTCACCTTTCAAATACCATATCCTAGTCTCCAAAGCTTGAACCTTTGCCCAAGTCCATCCACCAGATGGAACCATTAAACTTATATAATTACTATGATTACCCAACGAACCCCAACTAATCCTCAGATCAACACGAGATATCGGTAAACCTGAGCTTGCTGCATTAGTACCCTCAATCTGAATATAGTTTGAACTTTCAGTTCCAGTAGTTGTTGTTGTTGCCGTAGTTGAGACATCTCCGTCATCTGCATTAGTTTCATTTGTCCATACTCCTCCGGGGTCACTGGCCGCCGCATCACTTCCGTCAAAGTAATAAGTTGCATATCCTGATGGGTCTACTCCTCTCACTCTCCAATAATAGGTATCATCGCTTAATGCACTTCCAGCCGGTACTGTAAATGTTATCGCGTTCCCCGATGGCCAAGGGTGGGGATCGCCCGTCCCAGACCAGTTCGCATGATCGTCAGCAGGAGAGGGTTCAGAAATTAGAGGGGAATTTATGTGGCCGTATAAACTAAGTGTGCGGGTGGATAATGTATCATAAGTCCGTACACCCGGAATAAAATAATCACGGTATGATAAATGTTCAGAAGTATAGGCAAAGTATTTATACAGTAAATCACCACCTGAGTTGGTAGTTGTTTCAAGTGTTCCGGTTTCATAACCTATCCCTAATAAATCCCCTGTTTGAACTAAAATATTTAAGTTGGAAAATGTTTGTTTACTTCCGGCTGTTACATCTCCGATAGTAGCATAATCACGCATTTCCCAACTCGTACCTGAACCAAAAAATGTACCGACCTTACAATAAGTAAGATTTGTAGCCGCCCATAATTCTATACTATCTATTACCCCATCTTTATCTGCCGGATTTAAAGTTGAAATCCATGTTATTCGGCCAGAACTCGTACTCACTCTATCAGTTGCTTCTGATCCGACATCGCCTGTTGAACTATTAAACCCAGTTGCAGTATCTATCTCTACATGATAGTCAATTTCATCTGAGTCGGTATCTGTTCCAGTGAAGGTTAAAGTAGGTGTAGAATCCGCCACTGTTTCTCCCCCCGTGGGATCGGTAAGTAATAACGTAGGGGAAATCTGTTCATAGAAGGTACAGGCTAAAGCCCAACTGTCATTAGTGGCAACCTTAGTCCAAGAAAAGGATACACTTCCGCCAGATTCAGCGAGCCATGCACTTTCAGAAGCCTGACTACCAAAATCAACTTCACTGCCCGTAACTAAGGTTCCCGTGGATGGGGTGGAGGTAGGGGCAATGTCACTTGTCAAAGCGTCCAAGTTTACAATCCCTGCTACACCCAAAGATCCAGTCCTAGCGGGGGATATAGTTAAGGCATGAACTGTGTCAGCATCAGTTCCGAAATTTTGGTTATCATACTTAATGGGCGATCCTGTAGAACTTATTAGGTTGATTGCATCCCAACATAAATCTGTACATGTCCCAGACATCCTAACAGAAAGATAGGTTGATGTTAAACCAATACGGGGATTATCCTGATACCATATTGAAACGAAAGCATCATCACCATCTGCGGCATTTCGGTAATATCCTGCTTGGACAAATGCCCCTCCACTAGTGGAAGGATATTCCACGGCTACAACGACTGGAGCTGTGGGAACACCAGGAATTCCCTCTAGGAAATACGGCCAAGTACTACCATCACTTGACTCATATCCTTTTATAATAACCACCAACGTATTTGTCCCCGCATCACAAGTATGATACTTTAGCGCACTTGAAGCATTAGTCTGGGTCATGTTTGTAATCGTTGCTCCAATTGAAATTGCCATATTACTCAGCCTATTTAGATATTTTGCCTTGTTCTGATTTTATTATACACCTAATATTTTATTCCAGGGGGTATGTCCTTTTTTAAACAAAATAGACCCTTGCAGAACCTTCTGTGTCAATAAATATACTTTATATTTTGAGGCTAGATTTCGTATCCACAAATTGTAATATAAATATTCCCCGCAGAACTCGTCACGATTAAATCAGCCGCATCTTCCCCAGAATACAGTGGCGTATTGAAAGAATGGGACCACCCGGAGTTCGCCGCCAGCTCTGCTTTCCATACAGCTGAGTCCCCAGCACCCAAATCATCCTCTAGGGCCACTGTGGCCGCCGCAGAAACGTTTATGAAGATATCGGTAACATACCATCGCTTCCCTGCGGCAGGACTCCATATAATGCCGTCAGTGACCGCTCCCGCGTTAGTATAGTATTTCTTGACATGAGTGGTAATTCCGGCTAATTCAAATTCATTAGGCCTTACAGGTATCGGAACTGTGGCTGATATATCTGCCCCGGCAATGTTCATGTTCACATCCAAGTAGTTTCCGTCCACTGAGTTGTCTAAATTACCTAATAAAGCTGCTATCGTCGCCAGGTTTCCTCCTGTTTCCAAAGCCAGTAGCGATGTGTTTAAGTTCGTTCCTGCATTTGCGGTTACTGAACCATCAATCATCACTGTTCCGGCAATAGATACGGGTTGTGTAGTTTGCCAGAAGGTTCCTGTAACAGCCACTGGTTCACTATCAAGAGTTATTTTTACATCAGCTGTCTGCCCCGCTCCTCCTGTAACGGTGACTACATCAGTTGCCATCAAATTACGGATGTCTAAGTCCGTTGCAGTTACCGTAATTGTCCCGGTAACTGTAGTATTCATCAAAAGCCTAAAAGTATCTGGATCGACCCTTAATAAAGTAGGAGTTAAATCAGAATCGTTTGTGACTGCCAGGATTGCAGGAACACGGTTTTCATCCCTTGGTGATGAGGCCATACCTTTCTATTATACAGTGTGAGACTTGATCGTTTTCACTCTATCCTCTAACCAAATCTCTTTACTGTTCAGGGTTCTTTCTTTGTCATCGAGGGCAATTTGCCTATTTTCCAATTCCCTTTGTAACAAATCTGCCTTTTCCAATTTCACATTAACCTTTTTAGTATTAAGTTCGGCTATATCCATAGTCTTCTTTAATTCGTCCTCTTTTTTAGTTGCATATTCCAACCGCCTATCTAATTCTCCTGCCTTGGACAGCTTACCATTTAAACTAATTTCCAATTCCCTTAATTCTCTTTCCTTTTGGGATAAATCCTCAACCAGTTTAGTATTGGATATAACTCCCCTTTCCAAGGATTCTCCTTTGGCTTTCAGAAAATCAGATTGGGATTTCAGGACAGCCTCTTCTTTAACCAATTTGTTCCCGCGTTCATTAACCTGAGTCTCAATCTTAACGACTTGCTCCTCCCTCAGTTTTAAATCATTTATTCTTTTAGATATTTCCGCATCCGATCGGCTATACCTATCCTGAATGTTTTTATCTGCCTCTTCTTTATGTTTAACAATATCCCCCTCAATCAAGAGTTTTTCTTCCCCCAGCTTTATTAAATCACTGGTGAGTTTAGCCTTCTGATTCGACAATCCCTTAATCTCCTCCAAGAGTTGTGCTTTTAATATACCGAGGTTATTTACCGATTTAACAAACTCATCCTTTTCTAAAATATATTCATCCAATGATTCACCAAATATCCGAAGTATTTTATTCCGAAGCTCTTTCAGGCCTTCTTGTTTATCCATGAATTAGGTGGTGGTTGCCACCACACTTCCATCATCCGAGATGGGTTTCCAGAGGGCATAGAAATCAAGCACTCCTGCGGTTACATTTGCCCCACCCGCAACAGTGAGAATAATGTCTTGTCCGTAAAGTAAGTATTCAGGGAAG